>OLPL01001797.1_pt1 | contig 12311 bp, 12 predicted proteins | sample 1673211 | NCBI WGS metagenome assembly OLPL01 (sample SAMEA3136766, study PRJEB25190) | human gut metagenome | reverse complement strand
GAAACGCTTATGTTTGCACTTACACATCTGTTTTCCAGACTGAAGGAGGAAATGCAAAATGAAGAAAGGTGAAGAATCCAGACAACGCCTAATCGAATGTGCTGCTGAATTATTTTGGAAAAATGGGTATTCTGCCACTGGAATCAGCGAAATTCTAAAACAAACAGGCCTTCCAAAAGGATCTTTTTATTTTTATTTCAAAAGCAAGGATGATCTGGCAACAGCAGTGACGGAATACTATCAAAAAATCTTACTGGAACAATTTCGAAGCAGTTCTCAGGGAAATGACTGGGAAAGTTTTATAGAAGAAATCTTCGATTATTTATTCGGAAGGACAACTGGACAGACATTTGCAGGCTGCCCGTATGCGGTGATGGGCATGGAAACAGCCCTTAGCAAGCCAGCGGTTGCATCTGTATTTATGGAAGGACTAAAAAAATTCGAACAGATTTTTCAGGAAGTATTGTTATACTCCGGATTGTCTCCAGATCATGCAAAGATTCTTTCTCAGCGTATGCTTTCCATCTATCAGGGATATCTTCTTCTTGGACGAATCAGCAACAATACTTCCTTTTTGAAAAATGCAAGAAAAAATATGCTTGAAATGTATCGGGAATACCGATCATATCATGAAATCTGAATAGAGCCCTCAAAAATGAAGGGACACATTCTTCAAGCCCTCTCCAGTCTGCCGTCAGATGTGGATACTATTTTTGTAGCTATGGGTTCTACGGCGGATCATGGCAGGATGTGTCCTGCTCTAAAACCCTGGTGATTCCCAGAGTTGCTGACTGTGTTGCACTTACACTAACCACACCGGAACAATATGCCCCGGATCTGAAAGAACCAGGGCATATGTACCTGTTCAGAAATTGAGAAAATGGATTTTCTGTTCAGGCCATTTATGAAAGTCTTCTGAAGGAATATGATAAAGAAATGGCAGATATTGTCAACATGTATTTTGAGTATTATTACTATCTGGATATTATTGACAATGGTCTGTACAACTGCTATGACTTGAATTATATGGAACGTGCACAGGCAGATGCCGACAAGATTCATGCCGAACTGGATTTTGTACCTGGAAGTAATATTCTTCTGGAAAAGCTGAACGGAAAAAATCATGAAAAACAATAAACTTTTTACCAGCCTTGCCAAAATTCTAGAATACTCTACTTTTCGGCACTTATTTATCTTTTCTTGACAGCAAACAGACTGTTTCGCAATGTTCGGTCGCGGGGAACATATCAAACGGTACTGCTGTGACTGCACGATAGCCGTGTTTGGTAAGGTATTTGAGGTCACGGGCAAGTGTTGTCGGCTCGCAGGAAACGTACACGATCCGTTTCGGACGTAACGTCACTACAGAGGACAAAAACTTCTCGTCACTTCCGCTGCGTGGCGGATCCATGAATACAACATCCACACTTTCGCCTTCATTTGCCATCTGGCGCATAAACACACTTGCATCATTACGGTAGAATCGCACATTTTTGATTCCGTTTCGTTTTGCATTGACAATTGCGTCTTTGACTGCATCCGGATTCAGTTCCACACTGACGACCTCTTTTGCCTTGTCGCTGGCAATCAAACCGATCGTACCGATTCCACAGTATGCATCGATCACCCGTTCTTTTCCTGTCAGTCCGGCAAGCTCGATTGCTTTTGCATAAAGCTTCTCTGTCTGAACCGGATTGACCTGATAAAAAGATTTTGAAGAAATGCGAAAGGTATGTCCACAAAGCTCATCTTCAATGTACCCTTTACCGTACAGTACAATTTCTTTTTCGCCAAGAACCATACTTGTCTTCTGATCATTGACATTCAAAATAATCGTCGTAATCTCCGGATGAAGTTTACGAAGTGCTTTTACAAAATTGTTTTTGGATGGCAGAATCGGGGAGCCAAGTACAAGAACCACCATCACCTGTCCACTGTGATAACCGGTGCGTACCAGCACATGGCGAAACAATCCGTATCCGGTGTCCTCATTATAGGTCTTTATCTTAAATGATTTCAGAAGTCCGCGAATATCGCAGATGATCGCATCTGCTCTCTTATCTTCAATCAGACATTCATCAACGGGTACGATAAAATGCGTTCCCTGTTGGTATGTTCCTGAAATCACGGTACCGTCCTTTCGATGACCGAATACAGCATGTACTTTGTTTCTGTAATGGAACGGATTCTCCATTCTGATGATCTTCTCTGTCTTGCAATATGGCTGAAGAAGTTTACTTACATGATTCTGTTTCTTTTTCAGTTGCTTCTCATAAGGCATATCCAGAAGCTGACATCCGCCACATTTTCCGTGCACCGGACAGAGTGATTTTTCAGTCTTCTTTGAAGCCACTTTTTTAAGCTCGCATTTTTCGTCTGTTGTCTTCTGTTGCTTTTTCACCGGTTCTTTATAAGTTTTCTTTTTCATATATGTGTTGTTTTTTGTCTTCTTTTCTTCACTCTTAAAATCTCGTTTCTGTCCAAATTTCTTCGTTAATTTCTTCTCAGCCATTTATACTCCCTCTCCATCAAATTCCGGTATAAAACTTTCTTTTGCCGTTTCACCTTCCTGAATAAAACCATTATTCAATCCCAGCGAAATTGCATAATCAATCAGTCTCTCATATTCTCTGTCTGTTACTTTTCGTGATAACTGCGGATCATCTTTCATCGCCGGCATCGGTGTGTATTGGTTCATCATGCTTATATAAATTTTGTCTCCATAAGTTTTATACAGATACTTTAATACATTTTTTGAATTTTTTACATGTCCCGGCAATAACAGATGTCGAACGATCACACCGCGCTTCATCATCCCGCGGCTGTCAAATTCTGGCATTCCCGTCTGCCGAACCATCTCCTCCAGTGCCAGCTTCGCCACCTGCGGATAATCCTTCGCATGAGAATACTTCCCTGCAAGTTCTGGATCCATATACTTAAAATCCGGCAGATAAATATCCACCAGGCCATCGAGCATGTTAAGCATCTCTGTTTTCTCATAGCCACTGCTGTTATATACGACCGGGATATGCAGTCCCCGTGCCTTTGCTCTTTTCAGCGCTTCCGCCACCTGTGGCAGAAACTGTCCTGCCGTCACCAGATTAATATTATTTGCCTTCTGTTCCTGCAGATTCAAAAAAATATCCACAAGGTGTTCGATCGTAATCTGCTTCCCGCTCTGTCCTCTTGATATCTGTCTGTTCTGACAAAATCCGCATCCCAGCGAACAGCCTGAAAAAAACACAGCTCCCGATCCTTCTTTTCCGGAAATGCAGGGTTCCTCCCACATATGGAGAGCAGCCCTTGCAACCATCACTTTTGCATCTACGCCACAGAATCCTTTCTTTCCTTTCAGCCGGTTCACGTCACACTCTCTCGGACAGAGCCTGCAGGCTTCCATCAAATGCAGGATCATATCTGTTTCGTTCATCTGATCTTTATCTCCAAATATCATTTTTATGCGTCCTGATACTGCCCATTCTGTCCACAGCAGTCACACTTTTTTCTATTCTATCAGAAATTGTGAACATTGACAAATATAGTCTCTTATTTTATAATTATCTCCATAGTTGTACCGCGGATTTTCGGTCCTGAGTGTTTTATATGCTTGGGATTTTTTTATAGACTTTAAAGCGAATTTATCCGCTTTATTGTATAGAAGGAGGTAGTCTATTGAGACAGATTTCAGGAAATAAATTACTGGTAAAAGCCTTAAAAGAAGAAGGCGTAACCACCTTATTCGGTTACCCGGGCGCATGCACCATCGATATCAGTGATGAATTATATCGCCAGAGTGGCATTGACATCATCCTGCCGCGTCATGAACAGGCACTTGTCCATGAGGCAGATGCTTACGCAAGAACTACAGGAAAGGTCGGTGTCTGTCTGGTAACCAGCGGTCCGGGCGCAACCAACCTTGTCACCGGACTTGCTACTGCCAATTACGACAGTGTACCGCTTGTCTGTTTTACCGGACAGGTTGCACGTCATCTGATCGGAAATGATGCTTTTCAGGAAGTCGACATTGTCGGCATTACACGTAGCATTACAAAATACGGAGTCACTGTCCGCAACCGTGAAGATCTCGGCCGCATCATTAAAGAAGCTTTTTATATCGCAAGAACCGGCCGCCCCGGCCCTGTCCTGATCGACCTTCCAAAAGATGTCATGGCAGAACTCGGCAGTGCAGAATATCCAAAGAACGTCAATATCCGTGGTTATAAACCAAATACCAGCGTACATATGGGACAGCTAAAGAAAGCTCTGAAGATGCTTCAAAAAGCAAAAAAGCCTCTGTTCCTCGCCGGCGGCGGTGTTAACATTGCCAATGCAAATGAGATTTTTACCTCCGTTGTAGAAAAAACTCAGATTCCGGTTGTTACAACCGTTATGGGCCGCGGTGCTATCTCCACGAAACATCCTCTCTTTATCGGAAATCTCGGCATGCATGGTGCTTATGCTGCAAATATGGCTGTTACCAACTGTGATCTTCTTTTTTCCATCGGTACACGTTTTAACGATCGTATCACCGGTAAACTCCACGAGTTTGCCCCGAATGCCCAGATCGTTCATATCGATATCGACACAGCATCTATTTCCAGAAATATCCATGTAGATGTCCCGATCGTTGCCGATGCTAAAGAAGCCATCACAAAAATGGCTGAATATGTTACTGAATGTAATACGAAAAAATGGCGTGCGGAAATCGATGCATGGAAAAACGAACATCCGCTTACTATGAAGAACCGTCCACTGATGGGACCTCTGGATATTTTCACTGAGATCAATAAACAGTTTGACAAAGCGATCATCGTAACCGATGTCGGACAGCATCAGATGTTGACCTCCCAGTTCGTAGATATCACTGAGAACCGTAAACTTGTCATGTCCGGCGGACTCGGAACCATGGGATACGGACTTCCGGGAGCAATCGGTGCACAGATTGGTAATCCGGGTACTCCTGTCATCTCCATTTCCGGTGATGGCGGTATGCAGATGAACATTCAGGAACTGGCAACTGCTGTTCTTGAAGAATTGCCGATCATCAACTGCATCTTCAATAATACTTACCTTGGTATGGTACGTCAGTGGCAGAAACTTTTCTACGGAAAACGTTACTCCATGACTAACTTAAGATCCGGTGCACTTTCCCGCCGAACAGACGGACAGGAATATCCAAAATATACTCCGGATTTTATCAAGCTTGCTGAAAGTTATGGTGCAAAGGGAATCCGCGTAACTTCACGTGAAGAAATTGCAGCTGCATTTGAAGAAGCGCGTACAAGCACAAAGGTACCTACCGTGATCGAATTTATCATTGATCCGGAAGAAATGGTTTATCCGATGGTCAAACCAGGCGGAACACTGGCTGATCTGATTATGGATTGTTAGGAGGAATCAAAAATGGATAAAGGAATGAAAACTAGATGGATCTCTCTTTACGTTGAAAATCAGGTCGGTGTACTTTCCAAAATCTCCGGACTTTTTTCCGGGAAGTCCTATAACCTGGACAGTCTTACTGTAGGTACTACAGAAGATCCGACCGTCTCCAGAATGACAATTGCGACAGTCAGTGACGATGAAACATTTGAGCAGATCAAAAAGCAGCTCAACCGCATGGTAGAAGTCATTAAAGTCATCGACTTCACCGATGTGTTTGTCCGCATGAAAGAAATTTTATATATAAAAGTACGGAAATGTTCTCCTGCTGATAAAGTAGAACTGTTTCAGATTGCAGAAACCTTCAAAGCCAGAGTCATTGACTATGGCAAAGACAGCCTGCTTCTCGAATTTGTACAGACAGCAACCAAAAATGACGCGGTTGTCAAACTAATCAAAGAAGAATTCAAAAATATAGAAGTGGTACGCGGAGGCAGTGTGGGTATCGAATCCATCAGTATGATGGAACGCTGATACCCCACCGGTCCGCTTTTATCAGTCGATCAGATCGTTCTGAAATCTCGAAAGATGTTCATATGGAAGGATCAGGCGGCCGCGGTACAATCCGCAGCCGTCATTGATCAGACTGTTATTTACTGCCGAAAACATATTCACATCCAGTTCGGACAATTCCAGTCCGAGAAGCTTCATCCCCCGCTCATAAGCTTCATCAAAATAAATGCACTCCCCTTTCGGAATGGCATCTCTTCTGACTCTTTCACTCTCCTGCTTTTTCTCATATCCAAGATGATTGGCAGGTCCGATTTCCGCTATGTCATCCATTGTCTTTGTACGAAGCTGAACCTCCATATAAGACCTTGAACTGTTATCATAAAATGTAATATGTAAAGACTGATATTCATCCGGTTCTGTCCCGCAGATATAATCCCTGTAGTATGGTCGTACATCTTCATTTAAAAGCGAAGAGGTACTTTCTTTTACACCATTTGCCGGTTCCGCCGTAAATCCTCTCTCCTCAAGAAAGCCCGGAAGTACATTGGCAATTTCATATAAATATTTCAGTTCTTCCTTCTCACGATCCCCTTCACATTTCAGATGACACCTCGGCATCGCGATCACAATACGATACGCAATGAAATCACGAAAACAACTGAGTCTGTTCTTCAGCTCCGTAAGCGACGGATATAGCCCGTGTTCTGTATAATAATTATAAATATACTCTACAACATAACCATTAAACTTTTCTTCCGCACGTATCAGCGATTTAATCCGCCCCCGAAATGTAAACGCAAGAAACGGATATTCTTTTGCCATATATTTATAAAATTCTCTGATCTGTTGAGACTGCGCAGTAAGGAAATCATTATGTTCCAGAAGTTCTCTGATCAGAATCAGAAAATTACAGTGGATCATATCGATTTCATTATGCGTTTTCTTTGCATCTTTTCTGAGATCATGAATATAATTATGCAAAATACGAAGTATCGTATCTCCTGAATAAAGGTAATCATTTAGCGTAATCATAACTGTCGCCTCCTTTCTCCTCATTTTACCAGAAACTATCACTTTATCAAGCTTTATGTTTCATTTCCTCTTCCTGATTCTATTATTGACATTTTCCCTCCCTAAAAGCTAAAATAGGCAATAGCAGACAGGACTGACAGAAAGGATTTTTGAGACATGGATGGTTTACAGTTTGAACATCGCTGTGCAGAATTATTACGTTACCGCGGATTTCACAAAGTTACCGTAACCAAGGGAAGTGGTGACCAGGGCGTTGATATTCTTGCGCAAAAAAACGGATTGAAGTATGGAATCCAGTGCAAATATTACTCTCATCCTGTTGGCAACAAAGCCATTCAGGAAGCCTATGCCGGTGCAGACTTCTATGACTGTGATGCCGCCATGGTCATGACAAACAATACCTTTACCAGAGCAGCAAGAGAACTCGCAGAAAAGCTCGAAGTCGAACTCTGGGAATACTGCTCGCCAAATGGCAGTTCACCTTTTGTAACACGCCTGATGCGCATTTTTAATGTTTTTTTTCTGCTGACCGGTGTTGCCATGAATATTTCCGTAAGTCTGCTTGATTTTCCGCAAAATACTCTTACAAATTATATTTCATTTCTCATGCTGATCCTTGCCGCATTGTCCGGCCTGATCGGCTGGAATCATTTCCTGCCATGTATACTGTCCGGAATGTTGTATTTTGGTTTTTTTCTGGCTTTTGTGCTTCCACTGATACTTCTGTCCGATTCCAACTGGTACGGAATCCTGATGTTGCTTCCGTCTCTGATCACCGTCGTTCACGCAATGTACGCAAGATTTCGGAACCGCGAACAGGTTCAGTAACAAAGTTCCTGCATCAGATCATGTACGGTTGTCACCTCATGAATACGGTTCACATTTTCTCCGCAGAAAATGAGACCGTTCTCTATGTCTCCTCTGACTGCATCTATCAGTGCTTTCGTGATACAATACGGCACTGACCGCGGATCACATTTCTCGAGACAATTATAACATTTTGTGATCGGTTTTCTGGCATTTTCCAGACCTTTGATAAATTCATTTCGAAGTGCTCTTCCCGGCATTCCAACCGGACTCTGAATGATCTGGACATCTTCTTTCTTTGCATTTATATAAGCCTGTTTATATTCTTCAGCCGCATCACATTCCTTTGTTGCCACAAACCGGCTGGCAATCTGCACCCCATCAGCCCCTAATTCCAGTGCATGATCAATGTCACTTCTGTCAAAAATCCCCCCTGCAACAATTACCGGAATCTTTGTATGAAATTTTTCTTCATATACTTTTTTACATTCAATAATTTCTTTAATCTCCTGATCATAATCAAGTGCTTCCACATCCTTTAACTGATCTCGTGAAAATCCCAGATGCCCTCCGGCCTTCGGTCCTTCAATCACAAGAAAATCGGCTGTACGCTCATAACGATGCGCCCACATTTTCAAAATCAGCTGCGCAGCTCTTTTAGAAGAAACGATTGGTGCAATTTTTGTTACACTGTCTCCGACCAGTTTCGGCAGATCCATCGGAAGTCCGGCTCCGCTGATGATTACGTCTGCACCAGCCTTCACCGCTTCCTGCACATGCTCTTTGTAATGTTTCAGTGCCACCATGATATTGACACCAACCAGGCCTCTGCCGCCAGCGATCTCTTTTGCCCGGCGAATGTGTTTACTTATGGCAAGACGGTTACATCCTGCCTGATCCCGTTCAAACCCTTCCTCGTCATATCCAATCTGTGCCGTCGAAATAATTCCGATGCCTCCCTCTGCCGCCACTGCGCCTGCAAGAGAGCTCCGGCTGACACCAACTCCCATACCGCCCTGAATGATTGGTTTCTCTGCTGTCAGTTCTCCTATCTGGAGTGGTTTTAATGATGTATTGTCTGTATGCATAGTATCTCCTTTTTCTTTCCTGTATTTATTTTGATTATCAAACTATTTGTTAGTATAAATCTTTTCACTATGTATGTCAATGTTTTATTGTTTTATTTTCTTTGTGATATAGTTTTTATTACTACGTTTGTGTACAAAAAAGGAAAGACTTCATCAGTCTTTCCCGTTCGTCCCAAATACTTTTTTCAAATGTACATTCATAATGAAGAAATACATTACGATCAACAGTGCCGCCGCCAGTGACCATGCAGCCGGTCCTGCCAGACAGACCCCTGTATAACTGCGCATTTCTCCGGCGATCACCGCCACAACTCCACGTCCGATCAGTTCTGCCACGCCGGCCATCATCGGAAGAAGTCCATAACCAAGTCCCTGAATTCCGTTTCGATAAATGTTTACGATTGCCAGCGGAATGAAGAAAATTCCGATACATTTCAGATAAACATCAACAGAACTCATGATCACATTTACATCTTCTGATACAAACAGATAGGTCATAAATTTTCCCACCGTCATAATGAACGCTGCGGCTGCAACAGAATACACGGCACCGATGATCGTGCATGCTCGGAATCCTTCACGGATACGCTTTACAGAACCGGCGCCCATATTCTGCGCACCATAGGTCGCCATAGTTGTTCCCATAGCTACATATGCCTGTGTGACTACCTGTTCGATTTTTCCTGCTGCAGTATATGCCGCAACCAGTGTAGATCCCAGAATATTCAATGAGGACTGTACCATCATCGTTCCGATAGCTGTGATCGAATACTGCAGTGCCATCGGAATTCCTATACGGAGCTGATTTTTGTAAATACCACTTTCTACATAGAAATCTTCCCTTTTCAGATGAAGCACCGGTACCTTCGCAATAATATAAAACAGACAAAGCACCCCGGATGTTCCCTGTGCAATCACGGTCGCTACTGCCGCTCCTTTTGCGCCCATGTGGAATCCTACGATAAACACCAGATCCAGCACAATATTCAAAAGTGCACTGATAATCAGAAAATACAGTGGAAGTTTACTGTTTCCCAGTGCACGCAGAATACTGGACAATAAATTATACAGCATCTGAGCAAGGATTCCGCCGCTGACGATCATGATATATGCATACGCATCCGCAAAAATATCAGACGGCGTATTCATCAAAGTCAGAAGAGGTTTCATGAATACCATAAACAATACGGTAAGCAGAGCACCCACAATAAAGGATAACACCCCTGCGCCTACTACTGTCTTGCGCATGCTTTTCATATCTCCGGCTCCGAATTTCTGTGCCGTAAGTACGGTAAATCCCGCAGTCATGCCGACTACAAACCCATAGATCAGAAACATGATCGTACCCGTACTTCCGACTGCCGCCAGCGCTTTATTGCCGACAAATTTACCAACGATCACGGCATCGGCCATATTGTAAAACTGCTGAAATACATTTCCAATAAAAATCGGAAGCGTAAAGCTTAAAATGATCTTCATTGGATTTCCAACAGTCATGTCATTTTGCATTGATTTCATATTTAATTATCACCTTTCAGTTGTCTTTTGTGTCTGTATACAATCCGTAAATCATAGCACTACAACCTTGTTTTTCTTTGCTCTGATACATTACACTGTCAGCATTTTTGTACAGCTGATCAAAAGAAACTTCCTCCGTTCCCTCATAAAAACATGTTCCCATACTTATTTCTATACTTTTTCCCTGCATTTCCTCAATATCGATCCGTCTGATATTCTCAAAAAGTATTTCGAAAAGTTTCTCCGCTGCCTTTTGCTCCACAATGCCCGGCATAAATATTGCAAACTCATCGCCTCCAAGTCGAAAAATTACATCCTTATCGCGGCATACTTTCTGTAAAGTCTCTGCAATGGCTATAAGCACCTTGTCCCCTACAGCGTGACCATATGTATCATTTATGGATTTAAATTTATCACAGTCGATCAGGCAGAGCAATCCTGCTTTTCTTTCTTTCAAATATGCAGAAATCCTGCTTTCTCCACTTCCACGGTTACATATTCCTGTCATAAGATCCGTCTGTGCCAGATAAAGCAGTCGATTCTCACGTTTTTTCTCTTCTTCTATAGACTCGATACAATAAAGCACATGCAAAAGGCTGCCATTTTCATCATAATCTACAGGAATAAACCTGCTGCGGCACCAGCCTGTTCTTTTATCTGTAAATTCATGTGTGATACTGATTTTCCCCTGAAGCCGTTCTTCAAGCGTACGGATATCTATAAATTCAAGTGCTTCTTCAAGTTGTGATTCTATACATACTTTTTCTGTAAAGTGTTTGATATGTCCATAAAAATCATCCCTGATTTCATATTCTCCCATTTTTCTGGCATCTTTTTCCAAACATTCGGAAAACTGCACTGTTGTCTTCACGACATGATATCTGCCCGTCTGTACATTAATATAATGCATGGCTTCATAAATTTTTGAAAGTGATGAGTAACTTCTGAGCTTTGCCATATTATTTGATTTTATAAACGAATTACGCAGTTTCAAAAACGAAACAAGAAGCGTTCCCACCATATCCAGAAATGTGGTAAGTCCTCTATAATCACTCTTTGGAGGATTATCTACACCAAAAAAACCTTTTATCTCATCCTTATAGTATAAAGGACATACTACCACATTTTTTACATTCTGTGCCTTCAGCATATTATAGGATATGCAATGTTCTTCTCTGATTTCTTCTACATCAGTGATGATTATACTTTCTCCTTTAGAAAATGCCTCGTACCACCAGTCTATGATATCCATATTGACATTCTGCAATTCATCAATCTCAGGAATTATCCCATCAGCACACCATTCATAAGTATTATCGGTAGCATGTCTTTTATCGCAATCCTCGAAAATATATATCCTGTCAGAACCGATATGTTTACCAAAAAAGCGAATAAATTCATTTATCTGTTCATCAGGTGTATCATAATTAAGTGCTGATCGAAGTGCTTCATTTATAACCAATTCATACTTTATAATTGTCTTCATATATATTTTCCTTTTTCATACTTTTTGTTAAAGCTCAAAAAAGCCATCTGCGAAGACAAACTTACACAGATGGCTCATTTGATTTTGTGTTGCTGCCGTTCGACAGGTTTAACTAAATACTAATTTTTCCATTTACGTGTATTACTGTAAAAAAAAATATATAACTTAATCAATATTATTTTACATAATATTAAATGCGGTGTCAATATCATCATCTATGCAAATTGCCCACTACGTAAATTGCGTCTGTATGAAGCCAATGCTGCCCATTTCCCACAAACTTCAGTTGGCAATTATTTCCTTCCGGTGAATCACTCCAGGGATATCCCGACATATCTTCCCTTGCTGACGCAAGTAATTCTTCAGCATCTGATCTAATTAATTCCTGATTTCTTTCCACCTTGAATGGATGTCCTTCAAATCTATGAATCTCGTCCAATTTCATCAGTACAATACCTGCACCCGGCTCGTTGCTCTTTAATGAACAC
>OLPL01001791.1_pt1 | contig 12357 bp, 4 predicted proteins | sample 1673211 | NCBI WGS metagenome assembly OLPL01 (sample SAMEA3136766, study PRJEB25190) | human gut metagenome | reverse complement strand
AGGGACATGTGCTGTTGGAGGATGTGCCGGGAACCGGAAAAACAACACTTGCGACAGCATTTGCGAAGGCGCTTGGCCTGGATAATAAGCGTATCCAGTTTACACCGGACACGATGCCGTCTGATATTGTCGGATTTTCTGCTTATGATATGCAGACAGGAGAATTGCAGTATAAACCGGGCGCGATCATGACAAATCTCCTGCTGGCAGACGAGATCAACCGTACGTCCAGCAAGACACAGGCAGCGCTTCTGGAAGCAATGGAGGAAAAACAGGTGACAGTGGACGGCGTCACGAGAAAACTGGAAGAACCATTTATTGTTCTTGCGACCCAGAATCCGGTCGGTACAGCGGGTACTCAGAAACTGCCGAATGCACAGCTTGACCGTTTCCTGATGAAACTGAAAATGGGATACCCGGATCGTGCCGGGCAGATTGAGATGATGAAAGACAGACATCACGCCAATCCGCTGGATGATGTGCAGCCGGCAGTGGATATTCCGGAACTTCTCGGACTGATCGGAGAGGTGCAGAACGTCTATGTGGATGATCTGATTTACAATTATATTTCAGAACTTGTTGAAGCGACGAGAACACAGGAAAATATTCAGCTTGGCTTAAGTCCGAGAGCGGCGCTTGCAGTATGCCGGAGCGCGAAAGCATGTGCATTTATCAAAGGACGGGATTATGTGATACCGGCAGATGTGCTGGAAATCTTTGCACCGGTATGTGTGCACAGACTGTTGCTTTCCGCCAAAGCCAGACTGCATGAACAGTCTGCGGAGTTTGTCTTAAAAGAACTGACAGAACAGATTCCGGGACCGGAGATAAAGGAGTCAGTGATTCGATGAGAAAACAAAGGATCAAAGGAATGATCAGTTGGATATTTGTGCTGGCGGTACTTGGAACAGTTGTATTTTTTCGTGACAGTGCCATAGCATTTTATTGCGTGGTGTTCTGGTTTCTGATTCCGTTTATAAGTACAGCTTTGAATCTGTACATAAGAAAGAATCTGAAAATGGAGATTTTCTGCCCGGCGTCTGCCGAAAAAGGAAAAGAACAGTCTGCGGATATTTTTGTTGAAAACAGAGGAAAACTTCCGGTATTTCATAGTTTTGTCAGAGTACAGATGAAAAACAGGCTGACGAAAGAAATGACGGAACAGGATATTGAGATTCCGACAGTGACAGAGAAACAGACAAAAGAAAGTTTTTCCTTTCGCTCAGATTATTGCGGTTATCTGACGATGAAGATAACCGGAGTTTTTCTGATGGACTGGCTTGGTTTTCTTGCTGTCCGCTGTAAAGAGAATGGGACACAGTCTGTGGCAAAAACGGTTGTACTGCCGGATACATTTGTACCGCAGATAGTTTTAGAGCCGGCAGCCGGAAGTACAGAGGATGCCGAAGAATGGTCGCCGTTCCGGAAAGGAAACGATCAGACCGAGACGTATGCGCTCCGCGATTATGTACCCGGTGACAGCCTGCGGCAGATCCACTGGAAATTATCATCAAAGAGAGGGCAGCTTATCATAAGAGAGCCGAGCCTTCCGGAAATAAAAACGTTGCTTTTGTTCTGGAATAAGGAAGGACAGGCAGAAGCAGAAGAAATGGATACGATGGCAGAAGTTGTTTCATCTGCTGCTCAGATGATCTGGGAAATGGGTGAGACATTTACACTTGGATGGCAGCAGAATGAGGAGAGCTGTTATATGCCGGTCGGAACAGAGGAAGAACTGCAGCGGGCGATCGCGCAGATGTTAAAAGGAGAAGTTCCGGTGGAAGAGCAGACGCAGAATACATATGTGAAAGTGATTGGTTTTGGAATGGAAAATCAGGAAGAAGGAAATCTTCCGGATGAGCTGAAGGAAGCGCAGGTGACAGAGGTGCTCTGCGCCAGAGAACCGGAACGAAGAATTGCGGAACCGGGCAGGATCATCTACTGCGCCGGAACTTACAGAGAAGACCTGATAAGAATGGAATTATAAAGAACAGATCACAAAGAAGAGATTATAAGAAACAGTTTGTAAAGAACAGTGTGTAAAATGCAGGAAGGATGTTATATTGGCAGGACTTTATATCACAAAGAAAAAACAGAATAAGAAAGCCATTTCTGACAACTGGTGGTTCGCAGGGCTCAGCATAATCCTGCTTCTTACAGCGCTGGTAAAGAGAAAGGCTGTGAAAAATGGTTTTAGCAGACAGGGAAATGTCTGGAGAGCATTTCTCACAGGAAAGACCGGGAAAATCTGGCTGGATTATCCGGTGCATGGAAAAGCAGGAAGTGTACTGGCAGCAGTTCTTCTTGCAGTACTTCTCGGAATGTTGCTTTTTGTTCTTGTGAAAAAGAAAAGAACAGGAATGCTCCTTGTGGTCTGGACAATCTGGATGGCAGGATATGGAATCGGATTTTTCCGGAAAAGATGGGGACTGTTTGCAGGAACACTCTTTCTTGCCATATATTTTGCGTGCCGTTCCGGTATGGCAGGAGATAGTTTACGAAAAAGATTCTGGAAGAACAGGATAGCACTTGCAGGTGCGTTAGTGTTGATAGCCGGCATCTGCCTCGCAGGGAGTGGAATCGTAAAAGAAATCCTGGAACGTACAGGTGCAGATACGCTCAATGCCGGACATGCAAGGTTGGAACTTGCAGGAAAAATGCATGCCATGCGTTACGATCATGGAGAGACTGCGCTGACAGAGGGTGTGCTTACGGATGTAAAACAGCGGACACAGAGTAAAAAGACAGCGCTTCTTGTCACGATGGAGCATCCGCAGAAACTTTATCTCAGACAGATGACCGGGGAAATCTATACAGGGAGTTCCTGGGAGCCACTGGATGCGAAAGATCGAAAAGAAGGAAAAGCTTTATTTTACTGGATGCACAGATTGGGTCTCTACGGACAGAACGTAACGGGCGAGGCACTTGGACTTTCCGGTAAGAAAAAAACAGCGTCCGTGATAGTTGAAAATGTATCGGCATGCGAGAAAAACAGGTATTTACCATATGGTTTGAAAGCAGGAACCGCTTTTGCGGAAGATGTGATCGGAGATACAGAAAATCCGGCGCAGACCGGAAAAGAGAAACTGACATACTACACCGGAAGTACGGCGGACTGGTACAAACAGGCAGTCTGGATTGAAAAACACCAGAAGGAGCAAAAAGTACAGCAGTATCTTAAGAAGGAAGAGGCATACCGGAAATTTGTCTATGCAAAAGATCTCCGCCTTACGAACACGGCGATCGGCGTGATGGAAGAACTTCTGAAAAATGAAAAAAAGGAAGAACATTCGCTGACAGAGATCTTAAAGCTGGTGAAGGATACTTTGGCGAACCAGTTGAATTATAATGAAGCTGTACGAACAGATAATGGCAAACAGGATTTTCTGCGCTATACGTTTGAGCAGACAAAAAATGGATATGATGTACACTATGCGACAGCAGCTACATTGATGCTTCGCTATCTCGGAGTACCGGCGCGCTATGTGGAAGGTTATTATATGTCCGTAGATGAGATGAGAAATGTGAAAGCCGGACAGCCGGTGAAAATTAAGAAAAAACAGGCGCATGCGTGGACAGAATATTATCTGGACGGCGTTGGTTGGATCCCGTTTGAAGTGACGCCGGGTTATACAGATAAGGAAGATGAGCAGAAATTATCAGACATCCTGTCAGGCACAAACGGAAAAGGCGGAGCAGCAGGAAAATTATATCAGAAAAGCGGACAGACCTACGAGCCGCAAAAAGCGGACGGTCAGCAGGAGAAGAGTTCGAATGACAAACCTGTATTCCGTGGACAGACAGGGAAACATCTTCTGTGGCTGTTTCTGCTGATTCTGGTGCTTGTTATTGTGGGAATCAGCGTTATCATTTTATGGAAGAGAAGAAAAAAATTAGTTTCTTTTGAAATAGAAGTCAGTAAGATGGAACCAGCGGCAGCAGTTGCGGAACTGTACGGCTACAGTCAAAAGCTTATGGAACTGTGCGAGGTGAAAGTATGTGGCATGGAAGTGCCGGTGGCAGGTTTTGCAGGTGCAACGGAGGCTGACGAAACATGTGCGCAGGCAGAAAGCGAACGGATGCATTTCCTTAATCAGAAAGCGAGATTCAGCGGGCATACCGTAAGCGAAAAAGAAAGAAAGGAAATGCTTGCTTATGTGGAAAAAGTGATTTGCCTTTGTAAGAAACGAAGGAGTAAATGGAAATGTTTCCGGGATCATTATCTGTGCTGGAGATACAGATAAAGCTGGCAAAATGAGTTGGCTGATTCAAAAAGTACAGCAGGATAGCCAGAGAATATTTGAGCAGAAACAAACAAGATAAGAACGAAGGAGAATGCGCATGAAAACGAAACGGTGGAAACAATTACTTGCGGGAATACTATGTGTGACGATGGTAAGCGTCAGTACGGGGCCGGTTGTGTATGCGGCGGATGAGAGTACCACGAAGAGCAGTTTTGCAAAGGAAAGTTATGAGCAGGAAAGTTCTGCAAAAGACAGTCAAATGCAGAGTGAACCAGACGGTGCAAAAAAGCAGACGGCAGATTTGACAGAACAGAAAGAAGAAACCGCGAAGAGAGCAGGAAGTTTCGTTCTGGCAGCATCCGATAAAAATGAGAATCTGATCTTGCCGGTATATGTAACGTATGAGGCAGGAGATACCATCTGGACGGCTTTGCAGAAAAGTGGATACAAATTCGAAAGAAGTGTAGATGACAGCTTCGTAAAGAAAATAGAAGGGAAAGCGGGAAACTATTGCGTGTTCTGCGACGACGGCAGTTATGATCTGGATGCGTCACCGGAAGACATTCAGGTAGTAGAATTTACTGAGATGACAGAATATGCAAAAAGCAGAAGTGCGCTGCTTTTTCGCATGGCAGAATACGAGAAGATGACGAACCATGTGCAGAAAGATCCGGCATGTGCAAAGGCATATGACAATTCAAGAAAAACGTACCGCAATGCCGAAGAGGATGTAGCGGCGTCTCTTTTAAAAGAATTGAATAATGCAATTGCCGCATATGAAAAATATCTGAGTGCGGCAGCCGTAAAGATCACGGTAAATGCGACGCAGGACGGGAAAACACAGAAGAATCTGACGCTTAAGTTTACAGATGCGTATGACAACACCGTTACGGCAAAAGGGACAACGATCAGTTTAAGACCCGGAACATACAGCTATGAAATATCCGATGGCGGTTATAACAGTTATGAAAACGCAGACGGAAAAGAGTTGAAGATTACAAAAAGTATGACCATTCAGGCGGAACTTCCGTCCGGGAAATGGTTTAGCGACGTGAAATTACTGAAAAGCCGGACAGATGCAGATGGAAAAAAACAGGCATATGCATATGAAACGGATGCGGATGGGCACAGCGTAACCTGTGAGGTGGACGACCGTGCCGGGGAAAATGAAAAGGTATACCTCTATGCAGAGCGTGGCCAGGATCTTCCGGACAGGGAAAATGCATCAGCAGTCCTTTCCTGGTGGGAAATAAAGGAAGATACGCAGGATTCGGAGCCATCCGCAGAGAGAGAAACCATTGCGTGGGAAAGTGAAAAGAACGATTGCACTTCCGGTGTAAAAGAAGGAATGACTGGTGGAAAACTTCAGTTGGAAGCACGTTATACGGTGGAAAACTCTTCCGGCACAAGTGGTGTGCAGGTGCAGAAATACCAGGTGACGTTTGAACGTGTCCCGACCGCAGACATTTCGCTGAAAGATGCAAAAGGTCGTGCGCTGAATCTGGGATTTGAGCCGGATATTACAGAATATGAGACAGATACAGTCAGCAGTAAAGTATCGGTAGAAACGAAAACCTATGGAACGGACGGCTACAGCGTGACGGTAAAAAATGGAGATACTGTTTCGGAAGATGGAAACTGTAATCTTTCCAAAGGCACAAATTCGGTTACTGTGACAGTTGCCCACACGAATGGAAAATCGCGTACCTATCATTTCAAAGTAAATCTGGTTGAAAAAGTACCGGTAACGCTGAAAACACCGGATGGCGTGAAAGCAGTCATTGTAGATGCGAAAGATAAAGAGATTGAACCGGAAGAGGATGGAACGTATGCATTGATTCCGGGTGCTTCCTACTCTTATATTGCATCAAAGGATGATACCTATTTTGCAAAAGAGACATTTCAGGTGAAAGCGGTTGCGGACGGCACAATGACGGTGACCGCCGCAGAACCGGAAGAAAAAGACGGACTTGCGGGATTCGCAATGTACAATGCTGCTATGGGCAGCAGACGGGAAGTGTTTACACCGGAGCAGGAATTTGAATCTGGTCGGCATATGTACCAGTACGCGGTACCGGATGCAAACAGCGCCATTTATGTACAGGCGAATACGCAAAATGATTATCAGGTGAAAGCAGTTTGGACAAAGCAATCCGATGGAACCCGGACAGAGCAGACAAGAATTGCAGCAGTAAATACGAGCAAAGGAGCAACGGTGCTGGGGCATGTGATCGAAGCGTGTGCGTATGGAAATACAGTGACGATCGTCACTTACAAAGAAATATCCGGTGTGACTTATTACCAGAATTATGAAATGAATATCCGGCGTTCTCTGCATTTAAAGTCATTGAAAGCATCAAACGCTTCCGGAGATCTTACATTTGTAAATGCAAATGGAACGGCAGAGGCGTTTGACCGGGAAATTTATGAATATCAGGTAAATGTTGCAAAAGGAACGAAATCTGTAAACCTTTCCGGAAGTTTCCTGAATGAAGAGAATGAAAACTGGTATGATGGTGGCTATTATGCAGTCATTGGCGATAAGACGTATTCTGATCTGTCGGATATAGAAGTCCCGATTTCTGAAAATGGAGCAGACGAGAAGATAAAAATCCAGGTTGCGCATGCGAATCTGGATACCGTGCAGAATACATACACAATCTGTGTGAAGAAAAAAGAACCGGTTCAGGTGACATTTCAGGTAGATCCGGAAGATGCAAATATTTTCATTCAGAATGAGACGGATCATACTACTGTTTATACGGAAAATGGAATCTGTGAACTGTTGCCTGGAATACCGTATTCCTATACGATTACAAAAAATGGTTACAAGGCAGTCAGGGTGACAGATTTCCGTGTGGAGGAAGATATCAAAGTTCCGGTCACACTGGAAGAAGCGCCGGAAAATACAGAAATTAAAGATCTGAATTCTCAGTGGCCGAGTTTCCGGGATGAGAATAATAACGTAGTCTTAGATGAGAAGACACCGGTCAAAGCAGAAGACAGCGTTCTCTACTGGGCAAATAAAGATGATTTTGACGGTTACTGCGGACATCCGATTCTTGTAGACGGATATCTGTACACATATGACAGTAAGAATCTGCTGAAAATGGATACGATAACCGGAAAACTGGTGAAACGCGGAGGTGCGCTTGCAAGACCTTCGTCCTTTGCAATCCAGCCACCGACTTATGCGGACGGAATGATTTTTGTCGGACTCAGCCAGGGAACAATCCAGGCATTCAATGCAAAGACAATGGAATCGCTGTGGGTTTATGAAGATCCGCTCGGTGGACAGCCGAACTGCCAGATTACGTATAAAAATGGATATATTTATACCGGTTTCTGGAATTCAGAGACAGCAGAAGCGAATTATGTATGTATTTCGGCAGCAGATGAAGACCCGTCCCAGACAAATGAAAAGAAAGTGGCAACCTGGACACATACCGGAAAAGGCGGCTATTACTGGGCAGGAACTTACGCGGATGAGAGTGGAAAATTCCTGCTGCAGGGAACGGAAGACGGAGAGAGTGGTTACAAGAGCGGATATGCACATGTGTTCTCCATGAATCCGAAAAATGGAAAAGTGATCGATGATCTGACCTTGCCGTTTACCGGAGATATCAGATGTAACATTGTAAAAGACACAGAAGGGGACAACCCGACGGGTGATTATTATTTCACATCAAAATCCGGTTATTTCTATCGTATTTCCGCAAATGCGGACGGAACGTTTGACAAAGATTCGCTGCGGTGGATCAAATTATCAAACAGTGAAGGATCGGAACTTACAATGAGTACATCTACGCCGACTGTTTACAACGGAAGAGCATACGTAGGTGTATCCGGTTCGGAACAGTTCGGTGCATACAAAGGGCATGGAATTGCAGTATTGGATTTAAAAACAATGTCTGTAGCTTACGTTGTGCCGACCCAGGGATATCCGCAGACGAGTGGTGTTCTGACAAGAGCATATGAGAAAGAGACCGGAAAAGTGTATGTCTATTTCTTTGATAATTACACACCGGGGAAACTCCGTGTGATCTCTGATGAACCGGGACAGACGGAAGCCACTGATCTGGAGCAGGAAACTGATAAAGGAAATACATATGATGTAGGAACTGTGCTTTTTACACCGTCTGATGCGCAGGCGCAGTATGCACTCTGCAACCCGATCGTGGACGAGTACGGAACTTTATATTTCCGTAATGATTCCAACCATATGATGGCGCTTGGAGCGACGATTAGTAAACTGGAAGTGACAAAGCAGCCGAAGAAGACATCTTATAAAGAAGGAGAAAAATTCGACCCATCCGGTATGCAGGTTATTGCGACCTATACGAACGGAAAGACGAGAGATGTGACAGAATATGTCAGCTACTCAGAAGAATCTCTTACACCGGATGATACGGATCTTACAATCACATTCCCATATGTGAAATATCAGAACAGAGACGGACAGGCAGGGTGTGATTACACAGCGCCGATCACAAGCGTTTCACTGGATATTTCCAAAAAAGAACCGGAAGTAGAGCCGGAAAAAGAGGTCATACAGGAAAAAAATGTAACTCTTGCGAAAACAAGTTATATATATAATGGAAAGGTGCAGAAGCCGGATGTAAAAGTAAAAAATGCAAAAGGAAAAGTAATTACATCCGCTGACTATACAGTGATATATGTGTCAGGTCGCAAAAATGTCGGAAGCTATAAAGTGACTGTAAAATTCAAAGGTGATTACAAAGGCACGGTCACAAAGACATTTCAGATTGTGCCAAAGGGAACGAAGATCACAACTTTGAAAGCCGGAAAGAAAAGCTTTACAGCAAAATGGAGCAGACAGAAAACCCAGACAACCGGTTATCAGTTTTCTTATACAACGGATAAGAAATTTAAAAAATCAGTAAAGACCATAACGATATCTAAGAATACAACAGTGCAGAAAACAGTGAAAAAATTAAAATCTAAGAGGCTGTATTATGTAAAAGTACGCACATACAAAACTGTGAAAATAAACGGAAAGACAACAAAGCTGTATTCAGGATGGTCATCTTACAAAAAAGTAAAAACAAAATAGTAGAAATATGAAACAAAATATTGTATCATTATGAAATGAATAAAAAAGAGAATAAGAAAGGTCAGTGCGTCCGGGATGATTGATAAAGAAATCCCCCGGCAGTGGAATGAGGTGAGAAGCCTCGCGAGACGGTCACTGTGAAGTCTGGAAATTATAATATGAAATTTTTACCATTATAATACACAGACTAAGTCAGATACACGGAGTGCTGCATCCTTGACTTTGCCCAATCCGAAGTTGAAACATTAGATAAAAGATTTGTTATGCTGTAAGAAGAAAAACAAATGTTTTTCTTGTGTGTGCATATAACCGGCTTTTGAATTGGGTGATTCAGGAGCCGGTTTTTTATTGTTGTTGTGCTTATATCTCAGAATTTATCTGAGGTTTTATATATAAAGAAAAGAGAAAAGGGAGGAAATAAGATTTATGAAGTTTAAAAACAAAATAATGACTGCTATAGTCAGTATCTGTATGCTTGCATTTATCCTGCCAATGGCAGTATCTGCTGCAGATAACGCAGATTCATCAGACAAGAATACAATTACCTGCTATGTAAGAGCAGAACAGGATGACGGAACCATTCTTCCGTATACGAAAGTAACAATGAACAAAGACGAGGTACCGTCTTTCCAATCCTACAAGATTAAAAATGCACCGGATGATGCGGATTATATCACACCGCTTCATATCTTACTTCAGGCATTAACAGATAAAGGAATGACAGACGAACTTGCAACTGTAGATATCGGATCCAGCGGATGGATCACAGATATGTTTGGATGGGGAATGGATCAGCTCTGGTGCTTAAATGGTATTGATGCGCCTACGGTAAGTGCACAGTATAAAGCAAAAGACGGAGACAAATATACATTCTATCAGGCAGCCGGAAACTGGGGCGCAGGATATGGATATCCTGGATATGGTTTCTTTGGAGAATATGGACCGGGACAGGATTACACACCTTACAGCGCAATTGAGACAGACGACGTTACAACAGAAGTTGGACAGGATGTAGAACTGACATATCGTTATACAAGTTCTATGCATACTCCGCAGTATGGTCCGTGTAATAATGAAGACGGTGCGTACACAATGATCTTTGTAGGAAAAGACGGAGAAGAGAAAGTTACAGATGAAGATTACCGCGAAGATATTGAAGTAGATAAAGATGGTAAATTCAAAGTATCTTTTGATAAACCGGGAACTTATGTAGTATCTGGACGTTATTATAATAATGATAATACAAGAGGTGCCTGCAACGCATACTGCAAAGTTACAGTAACCATGCCGGAAGCAGTTACGGCAGTGATCGATAAAATCAGTGCGATCGGAGATGTAACACTGGAATCCGAAGATGCGATCAAAGAAGCAAGAACAGCTTACGATGCGCTGACAGATGCACAGAAAAAACTGGTAAGCAACAAAGATGTACTTGAGAAAGCAGAGACCACACTGAAAGAGTTAAAAGATGCTAAAGATGCAGACGATGCAAAAGTAGCGGCCACTCCGAAGTCAATTACACTTTCCAATACAAGATACATTTACAATGGCAAAGTACAGAAACCGCAAGTAACAGTTAAGAACGCAAAAGGCGAAGTAATCAAAGGCTACACTGTAAAATATGCAGGTAACTGCAAGAACGTTGGAAAATACAAAGTAACTCTTACATTCAAGGGTGATTACAACGGAATAAAGACAAAGACATTCAAGATTGCTCCGAAATCTGTAACTGTAAAATCATTAAAAGCCGCAAAGAAGAGATTTGATGTAAAATGGAGCAAACAGACGACACAAGTAACCGGATATCAGGTACAGTATTCTACAGATAAGAATTTTGTAAAAGCTGTGAAGAATAAAAAGATCACAAAGAACTCGGTTGTCACAAAGACAGTGAAAAACTTAAAATCTAAAAAAGTTTACTATGTAAGAGTTCGTACTTATACGACAGTAAAATACAATGGTGAGCAGATGAATTTACATTCTGACTGGTCTAAGGTTAAAAAAGTGACCGTAAAATAGTTTGCAGATACTACAGACATAAAATGAAAAGCAGGAGGCACTGTGCAGAGAGCACGATGCCTCCTGTTATTTTGAAAAAAGTTTGAAAAAAAGTTCAAATTGGGTATTGACAAGCTAAATATCGCTATGCTATAGTTAAAAATGCGCTATTGTGGAAAGTTATGCCATGATATTGCACAAAAACCAGTAAAATACGAAGGTTTTTGCCGGAATTTTCAATATTTAAGGGCATTCGTAAAGCCCGCCAAAAAATAAACGAGGAGTGAAACGTCAATATGGAGAAAAACAGAATTCGTCCTATTAAAAGCGGAAAAAGTTCACGTATGAGCTATTCCAGACAAAAAGAAGTGCTTCAGATGCCGAATTTGATCGAAGTCCAGAAAGATTCTTATCAGTGGTTCCTGGATGAAGGATTAAAAGAAGTATTTGATGACATTTCCCCTATCGCCGATTATAGCGGTCATCTCAGCCTGGAATTTGTAGATTTTACTTTATGCGAGAATGAAGTAAAATATACGATCGATGAGTGCAAAGAGCGTGACGCAACATATGCAGCACCGCTGAAAGTGAGAGTGAGACTCCACAACAAGGAGACAGACGAGATTAACGAGCATGAGATTTTCATGGGTGACCTGCCGTTAATGACTGCAACCGGAACATTTGTGATTAATGGTGCAGAGCGAGTAATCGTAAGTCAGCTCGTTCGTTCACCAGGTATTTATTATGCAATTTCACATGATAAAGTTGGTAAAAAACTGTATTCCGCTACTGTTATCCCGAACCGTGGTGCATGGCTGGAATATGAGACAGACTCCAATGACGTTTTCTATGTACGAGTAGACAGAACCAGAAAGGTGCCGATCACAGTATTGATTCGTGCACTTGGTGTTGGTACGAATCCGGAGATCCTGGAAGTGTTCGGTGAAGAGCCGAAGATCCTTGCAAGTTTCGAGAAAGATGCCGCTACCAATTATCAGGAAGGTCTTCTGGAATTATATAAGAAGATCCGTCCGGGCGAGC
>OLPL01001785.1_pt1 | contig 12381 bp, 10 predicted proteins | sample 1673211 | NCBI WGS metagenome assembly OLPL01 (sample SAMEA3136766, study PRJEB25190) | human gut metagenome | reverse complement strand
AGGGGATGAAGAGATTACGGCAGGGGTTGCAAATTTCTATGCAAGATATACACAGGCTCAGTACGAAACATACTTTGCGAGTTATTTCGGCGGAGATGATATGTGGACGAAAAATGCGTCAGACGGCAAGACCTATGAAGAATCGATCAAAGAAACTTTGCTGGATGATCTGAAGAATATGGCACTTCTGGAAAAGCATATGAAGGATTATGACGTAAAGCTTACAAAAGCAGATAAAAAAGCAATCAATGATGCGGCTGAAGAATTTGACAAGGCCAACTCCCAGAAGAAAAAAGACAAGGTATCTGGTTCCGAAGAGAATGTAAAACGTGTCATGACATTGATGGTGATCGAGCAGAAGATGCGTTCGGCAATCGTAGCGGAAGCAAATGTGAATGTAACAGATGAAGAAGCAGTACAGAAGCATATGCAGTATGTGGAGTTTGATTATACTACATCATCAGATTCGTCCGATTCATCAGATACGACTGTATCCGATGATGAGAAGAAGCAGGTAAAGGAAAAAGCTGCGGCATTTGCAGAGGGAGCAAAGACGGCGGAAGATTTTGCATCCTATGCAACCGAACAGGGAACCGAAGCAAAAGATGCAACGTTTGATTCGGATTCTGTAAGTCCGTCTAAAGAAGTTGTAAAAGCAGCAGACAAATTGGGAGAAGGTGAGCTTACGGGTGTGGTTGAAAGCGATACCGCATGCTATGTGGCAAAAGTTACAAGCCTCAATGATGAAGCAGCCACAGAGACCAAGAAACAGTCCCTGCTCACGGAGAAACAGGATAAATACTATAAAAAAGTATTAAAGAAATGGAAGAAAGAGGAAAAAATCACTGTTCACAAAGGAACATGGAATAAGATTGATTTCACGAAATTGAGCGTAAAAGCCAAAGATACAAGTACAACCGGAACAAGTACAGACAGTGCTTCGGGTAACTAAGACGAATAGAGATAAGAAGAATGGGCAGCATCCAACCGGGTGCCGCCCATTAATAATGGTACTGTCTTAATTCATAAAAGCAGATACGATCTCGTTAACGAGCTTTCCGTCTGCCTTGCCTTTTACTTTAGGCATCAGGTTCTTCATGATCTTTCCTTTATCCTTTGCAGTAGGAGCATCCAGTCCCATTTCTGCAAGAACAGAAGCAACAACTTCTTTGATCTCTGCTTCATCCATCATCTTAGGAGCATACTGTTCCAGAACTGCAAGACGCTTATTGCATTCTTCGATGATCTCTGTACGGTCTGCAGGAGTCATATCGAGTGTCTCTTTTGTCTGCTTGATCTCTTTTAAGATAACCTGTGTCTCTTCTTCCTGTGTCAGATCCGCACGTTTGTCGATTGCTTTATTCTTAAGAGCTGCAAGCAGCATGGATAAAGTTTCCTTTGTGTCTTTGTCTTTGGCTTTCATGGCTTTGACCATATCAGCACGTACTTCATCAATTTTACTCATGATTCATTCCTCCTAATATTTTCTTCCAACTATTATACAAAACTATTGAAAAAATATCCAGTCTAATATCAGAATGAATAATTCCATCTTTTTCTCAGCATACTAACCATATGTTAGAAAATATGGAAAAAACAGAAAAAAACAGGAGGAAGATAAATGCTATGAAAGCAACAGGAATCGTAAGAAGAATCGATGATCTGGGACGTGTAGTCGTTCCAAAAGAAATCAGAAGAACACTGAGGATCAGGGAAGGCGACCCACTGGAGATATTCACGGACAAGGAAGGAGAGATTATTCTGAAGAAATATTCTCCGATCGGAGAATTATCGGTATTCGCCAAACAGTATGCAGAAAGTCTGTCGCAGATGCTGGGATGTCTGGCAGGAATCTGTGATATGGATCAGGTGGTCGCAGCGGCAGGAAACGGGAAGAAAGAGCTGCAGGATGAAGATATAACAAGGGAACTCGGAGAGTTTCTGAAGGAAAGAAAGACGCGGAATGCAAAAGCAGGAGAAAAAAAATATGTGCCGGTGGTGAGCAAAACAGAACCTTACAGTCAGGAGGTGATCAGTCCGATCCTGTGTGCGGGGGATGTGATTGGGGCGGTACTCTTGCTGAACATGGATCAGAAAGACCTGTTTGAAGAAAGAGAAATCTGCCTTGCGGAATATACAGCGAAGGTTCTGGGAAAACAGATGGAACAATAGAACAATTATGGACAGAACAGAAGCATAAATGAGAGTCTCTCTTCATAATCTGTGATAGATGAGGAGGGAGCAGATGAGAAAAAAAGAACAAAATGAAGTATGGATCATGTGGATGGTGAAAGCTCTTCTTGCGGCATATGTAGTGACAGGTATTCTTCTGATAATACTGGCGCTGGCTCTTTATAAATTCGAATTAAATGAAGGCGCGGTGACGGCAGGAGTGACGGCAGTCTATCTGATCTCGACATTTACCGGCGGACTTGTGGTGGGAAAACTTGCAAAAGTCAGGCGGTTCCTGTGGGGAATTGTTCTGGGAATATTGTATTTTGCGTTACTTTTGCTTGTCACAGTCGGAATCTACCGCACATTTCATGGAAGCAGTACAGAGATATTGGTGACATTTGCGTTGTGTGCGGGAGGCGGCATGGCCGGCGGAATGATATCCTAAGAAAAGGATTGCGAAACCTATATTGAAATGTTATAATAATATAAGTTAAGCAATAGTAAGGAGGGACATGAACATGAAACATGTAAAATCATTGAATAAACCTATGAACAGCAACCTGAAAAAAAGTGGATGTGGCGAATGTCAGACATCATGCCAGTCAGCATGTAAGACATCCTGCACAGTAGGAAATCAGACTTGCGAACAGAACAAATAATTTAAAATCATATGGATACTCGGGACAGCGGTCTTTAGGGTCGCTGTTTCTTGCTGTTCATGGAATTATTTGACAGCATGAGATTTCAGACAATCAGAGAAATAACAGGAATTTTCCGATATAGAATATGAAAAACAAGAAAGGGGTACCAGATATGATTCATCAGTACCGTAATAATGGATACAATATCGTTATGGATGTGTACAGCGGCTCTGTACATGTGGTAGATGATGTCTGTTATGATGTGATCGCAAAATTGAACGGATCAGAGACAGAACCAACTGCCGGAACATTAAAAGAAACAGATGTAAAAGATCAGCTTCTGCAGTCACTGGGAAATAAATACGAAGCGTCAGATATCGAAGATGCATTGTCAGACGTGATCGAGCTGACAGAAGGCGGACAGTTATTTGTAAAAGATACATACGAATGTATGATTGAAGAGGTGAAGAAGAGAAAAACGGTCGTAAAAGCATTGTGCCTGCACATTGCACATGACTGTAACCTTGCCTGTAAATATTGCTTCGCAGAAGAGGGAGAGTACCACGGAAGACGTGCACTCATGAGTTTTGAAGTGGGTAAGAAGGCACTGGATTTTCTGATCGCAAATTCCGGAAACCGCCGCAACCTGGAAGTTGACTTCTTCGGAGGGGAACCTCTGATGAATTGGCAGGTTGTAAAAGATCTGGTGGCTTACGGAAGAGAACAGGAGAAGATCCATAACAAGCATTTCCGTTTTACCGTTACGACCAATGGTGTCCTTTTAAATGATGAGATACAGGAATTTGTAAATAAAGAGATGGACAATGTTGTATTAAGTCTGGATGGAAGAAAGGAAATCAATGACCAGATGCGTCCGTTCCGTAACGGAACGGGAAGCTATGATTTGATCGTTCCGAAATTCCAGAAGCTTGCAGAAAGCAGAAATCAGGAAAAATATTATATCCGTGGAACATTTACAAGAAACAATCTGGACTTTTCCAATGATATTATGCATTTTGCAGATCTTGGATTCAAACAGATGTCGATCGAGCCGGTCGTTGGAGATGAAAGCGATCCGTATGCGATCAGGGAGGAAGATCTTCCTAAGATCATGGAGGAATATGATAAACTTGCGAAGATGATGATCGAACGCGAGAAAGAGGGAAAAGGCTTCAATTTCTTCCATTTTATGATAGATTTAAATGGTGGTCCGTGTGTGGCAAAACGTTTATCCGGATGCGGTTCCGGAACAGAATATCTGGCTGTTACACCATGGGGCGACCTCTATCCATGCCATCAGTTCGTCGGACAGGATGATTTCCTGATGGGTAATGTGGACGATGGAATCGTGAAGCCGGAGATTGCGGACGATTTCAGAAGCTGTAATGTGTATTCGAAAGATAAATGCAGAAACTGTTTTGCAAAATTCTATTGCAGTGGTGGATGTATGGCAAACTCTTACAATTTCCATGGTACGATCCATGATACCTATGAGATCGGCTGTGAGATGCAAAGGAAGCGTGTAGAGTGTGCGATCATGATGAAGGCTGCACTTGCAGAAGAATAAATAATTCGAGAGGATGTGTAGGAGAACGATGAAAAAGTCAAAAAGCATACTGAGTCTGCTTCTGACTGTAATCCTCATCGTCGGTCTTGGTTTTACTGTTATCGCAGGAATTGGAAAATCTAAGACCGGTGCGATGAAGAACATCAAACTTGGTCTGGATCTTGCCGGTGGTGTCAGCATCACTTATCAGGTAAAAGATAAGAATCCGACCAAAGAAGAGATGAGTGATACAATCTATAAGCTGCAAAAGCGAGTAGAGCAGTACAGTACAGAAGCAAGTGTATACCAGGAGGGAGACGACCGAATCAATATCGAGATTCCTGGTGTTACAGATGCCAATAAGATTCTGGATGAACTTGGAAAACCAGGTTCCCTTTCTTTCCAGACGGCAGATGGTGAGACGGTCCTTACAGGAACCGATGTAAAGAGCGCATCTGCAAAGAGTGGTCAGGATGATATGGGGAATAAAGAATACTCCGTAGAACTGAACCTGACAAAATTAGGAACAAAGAAATTTGCTACAGCAACACAGAACAATATCGGAAAACAGATTGCGATCATTTATGACGGTGAGACCATCTCCAGTCCGGTTGTCCAGTCTGCGATCACAGGCGGACAGGCTTATATTACCGGAGACTTTACATACGAAGAAGCTGATAATCTGGCATCAACGATCCGTATCGGTGGACTGAAACTGGAACTGGAAGAATTACGTTCGAATGTAGTTGGAGCACAACTTGGAGAACAGGCACTTAGCACAAGTCTGAAGGCGGGAGTGATCGGTCTGATCCTGGTATTCCTGTTTATGATTCTGGTATACAGGCTTCCGGGACTGGCATCCAGTCTTGCACTGCTGATCTATACAGAGATTGTACTGGTGATCCTGAATGCATTTGATGTAACCTTAACCCTTCCGGGTATTGCAGGTATCATTTTAAGTATTGGTATGGCGGTGGATGCGAACGTTATTATCTTTGCCCGTGTGCGTGAAGAGATGGCGAAAGGAAAAACTGTGAAGTCATCACTCAAGGCAGGATTCCAGAAAGCAATGTCAGCTATCGTTGACGGTAACGTAACAACCCTGATTGCAGCAGCGGTTCTGTGGTTCAAAGGTTCCGGAACAGTAAAAGGATTCGCACAGACACTGGCAATCGGTATTGTGGTATCCATGTTTACCGCACTGGTGATCACACGTATGATCGTATATGCATTCTATGGAATCGGAATCCGCAAAGAGAGTCTGTATTATCATCAGATGAAAGAAAGAAAGCCGGTGAATTTCCTCGGAAAGAAGAAGATATTCTTCAGCGTTTCCATTGCACTGATCCTTGCAGGATTTGTGATCATGGGAGTTAATTCGGCAAAGGGAAATGGAGCACTGGCATACAGTCTGGATTTCCAGGGCGGAACTTCTATGAATGTGAAATTTGACAAAGATTATTCTATCGATGAGATCGATGAAGAGATTGTTCCTGTAGTAGAAAAGATTACCGGAGACCACAACATTCAGACACAGAAGGTGTCCGGAACCAAACAGGTCATTATTAAAACAAAGACATTAAGTCTTGCGAAACGTGAGCAGGTCAACAAAGCACTGAAAACTACATTCGGAGTGAAAGAATCCGATATCACAGCTGAAAATATAAGTTCTACGATCAGTGGTGAGATGCGTCGTGATGCAGTAATTGCCGTGATCGTGGCAACAATCTTTATGCTGCTTTACATCTGGTTCCGTTTCAAAGATGTACGTTTTGCTACAAGTGCGGTTGCGGCACTGTTACATGACGTTCTGGTGGTACTTGCATTCTATGCGGCATCCAGAATCTCAGTGGGAACAACATTTATTGCATGTATGCTGACGATTGTCGGTTATTCCATCAATGCAACGATTGTAATCTTTGACAGAATCCGTGAGGAACTTCCACTGATGAAGAGAAACGATGATCTGGCTGAAGTGGTAAATAAGTGTATAACACAGACGTTGACAAGAAGTATTTATACATCGTTGACGACATTTATCATGGTATTTGTTCTGTTTATTATGGGTGTAAGTTCTATTCGTGAATTTGCAGCACCGCTTATGGCAGGTATCATCTGCGGAGGATATTCTTCCGTATGTATCACAGGAGCCCTGTGGTATGTTATGAAAACAAAAGTCTCTAAAAAAGCAACAAACAAAAAGAAAAAATAAATCAGAAAATGATTTGAAAAGCAGTTGTGCCTGTTGACAGGGTATAACTGCTTTTTTAAAATTAAAAAGTAATTGTACTTAGACTGAAGAGAAAAAGGAGCGACAACAATGGAACGATGGGTTCTGCTGCGGAAAGGCGCAGATTTTGAGGCAATAGGGAAAAAATACCAGATCAGCCCGCGGCTGGCATGTCTGATCCGGAACAGGGATGTGATCGGGGAAGAAGCGGTTGACCGCTATCTGAATGGAACAATCAGTGATCTGTATGATGGAATGCTGATGAAAGATATGGATAAAGCAATCGATATTCTGAAAGAGAAGATCCTGGAAGATAAGAAAATCCGGGTGATCGGAGATTATGATATAGACGGAGTGAATGCAACTTACATTCTGCTGGAAGGACTGGAACGTCTCGGTGCGGATGTGGACAGTGATATACCAGAGCGTATCAGTGACGGATATGGACTGAACAGGCATCTGGTCGAAAGAGCTTATGAAGCCGGTGTAGATACGCTCATTACCTGTGATAATGGGATCGCGGCAGCAGATGAAATCGCGTATGGAAAAGAAATGGGGATGACAGTGATCGTAACAGATCACCATGAGGTCCCGTTTGATGAACAGGATGGAGAAAAACGATACAGAATTCCGCCGGCAGATGCGGTTATGGATCCTAAGCAGCCGGATTGTCTCTATCCATTTAAAGGACTCTGCGGTGCTGCGGTTGCATACAAGCTGATGGAGGCATTGTGGGAGAGTATGGGAAAGGATTCGGCGGATCTGGATGATCTGATCGAAAATGTTGCGATCGCTACGATCGGAGACGTGATGGATCTGGAAGATGAGAACCGTATTTTTGTCAAAGAAGGTCTTCAGATGCTGAGACGCACAAAGAATCCGGGATTGAAAGCTTTGATCGAGTGTACAGGGATTGACAAGAACAGCCTGAATTCCTATCATATCGGTTTTGTACTCGGGCCATGTATCAATGCCAGCGGAAGATTGGATACAGCAAAACGTGCGCTGGAATTACTGAGAGCAGGAACGCAGAAGGAGGCAGATATCCTTGCAGGAGACTTGAAAGCGTTGAATGACAGCAGGAAGGATATGACGGAAGAGGCTGTAAAACAGGCAGAAGAGCAGGTGGAGACAACAACCATTTCCAAGGACAAGGTGTTGGTCGTTTATCTTCCGGATTGTCATGAAAGTCTGGCAGGTATCGTCGCCGGAAGGATAAGAGAGAACTATTATAAACCGGTGTTTGTACTGACGGATGCAGAAGAAGGAGTGAAAGGATCCGGCAGGTCGATCGACGGATACCACATGTATGAAGAACTGAATAAATGCAAAGAATTGCTGACGAAGTTTGGCGGACACCGGCTGGCAGCCGGATTGTCACTTCCGAAAGAGAATGTCGGGAAATTTCGCGAGATGTTGAATAAAAACTGTACGCTGACCGAAGAAGAGATGAAAGAAAAAGTAACTATCGATATGGAGATGCCGTTCGGATGTGTGACGGAAGGATTGGTGAAAGAACTGGAACTTCTGGAACCATTTGGAAAAGGAAATACAAAACCGGTATTTGCAGCACGCGATGTCACATTACTTGGTGCAAGAATTCTTGGGAAGAATAGAAATGTACTGAAATTACAGGTGCAGGATGTGAATGGATGCAGGATCGAAGCAATGCTGTTCCATCATGCAGATGATTTCCTGGGCAAACTGGAAGAACAGTATGGAAAGACAGAAGTGGAGGCACTCTTAAAAGGTCGTGGCAGACAGATCCGGATCTCAATGACATATTATCCGGATATTAATGAATATATGGGGAAAAAGACACCACAGATTGTGGTGACGCATTACCGTTAAACCATAGATTGAAAATTAGAAAAAGTAATGCTATACTTAAAGTTGTATTTTAGACAGAAATGGAGAGAGTATCATGAAAGCGATAGAAGAGTATGTAAGAAGCATTCCGGATTTTCCGGAACCGGGAATTATATTCAGAGATGTAACAAGCATTCTTCAGGATGCGGAGGGGTTACATCTGGCAATAGATCTGATGCAGGAAAAATTAAAAGACGTAGAGTTTGATGTGGTTGTAGGACCGGAATCCAGAGGATTTATTTTTGGAGTTCCGATTGCATATAACCTGCATAAGCCATTTATCCCGATCAGAAAAAAAGGAAAGCTCCCTTGCGAGACTGTTTCTGTTGAATATGAACTGGAATATGGTACTGCTACGATCGAGATGCATAAAGATGCGATCAAACCGGGACAAAGAGTGGTTATCATTGACGACCTGATCGCAACAGGCGGAACCAATGAGGCAATGGTAAAACTAATCGAAGGACTTGGCGGGAAAGTAGTAAAGACAGTATTTCTTATGGAACTTGCGGGATTAAAGGGAAGAGAGCGATTAGAAGGATATGATGTGGATGCCGTGATCACATATCCGGGTAAATAATAGAAGCATCAAGGGAAGGAGGCGTTGATATGTCAGACAAGACAACATATGAATCACTGGACAACCGGATTGCACCGGAAGCCCTGACGAAAGACCATACAAAAGGACTCGCGGTCGTAGACGGACATGCGGTGAAATCGCAGGAAGATTATGAAGATCCAGACCGGTTGTATGGCATGTTGATTGCCCGTATCCGAAAGTATCATCCGTCCACAGATGTTTCCCTGATTGAGAAAGCTTATAAGCTGGCAGTTGAAGCACATGGAGATCAGCGCAGAAAATCCGGAGAGCCATATATCATCCATCCGTTATGGGTAGCGATCATTCTGGCAGATCTTGAGATGGATAAAGAGACGATCGCTGCAGGAATGCTGCACGATGTGGTTGAAGATACAAAGTTTACGGAAGAAGATATCCGAAAGGAATTCGGAGCAGAAGTAGCACTTCTGGTAGATGGAGTTACCAAGCTGGGAAGACTTTCTTATTCTTCGGATAAACTGGAGGTACAGGCAGAAAATTTAAGAAAGATGTTCCTGGCAATGGCAAAGGACATCCGAGTCATCATCATCAAACTTGCAGACCGTCTGCATAATATGCGTACACTGCAGTTTATGACACCGGCGAAACAGAAAGAAAAAGCAAAAGAGACGATGGACATTTACGCACCGATCGCACAGCGTCTTGGAATTTCCAAGATCAAGACAGAACTGGATGATCTGGCACTTAAGTATTCACAGCCGGAAGTGTTCTATGATCTGGTGAATCAGATCAATGCCAGAAAGACTGAGCGGGAAGAATTTGTAGAGCAGATTGTAGATGAAGTGTCGACACATATGAAGAATGCGGGCATCAAAGCAGAAGTCAACGGGCGTGTCAAACATTTCTTCAGCATTTATAAAAAGATGGTCAATCAGGATAAGACGGTAGATCAGATCTATGATCTGTTCGCAGTCCGTATTATCGTAGAATCTGTAAAGGACTGCTATGCGGCACTCGGTGTGATCCATGAGATGTATACGCCGATCCCGGGACGATTTAAAGATTATATTGCAATGCCAAAACCGAATATGTATCAATCACTACATACAACAGTTATAGGACCTCAAGGTAAAACATTTGAAATTCAAATAAGAACTATTTTTTCAGAAGGATGGCATGAAATAGAACATGATTTTCGCTATAAATGTTTATCAGATTGGGACAATAATAGAGATCTTAGCCGAACCTTGAATGGAATTTTTGCAACGTTAGATAACTGTGATTGGGCAATTTCAAGTTTATTAACTGAAGTGGCTTATAGACATTATAAAGCTGGAGAGTGGATTCCAATGCTGAAAAACACATTCCGAATACGGATTTTGGATTCAGATGGTATGGATGAAATTTTGAAATACTTTGACGAAAATAAAAGTATTGCAAAAGCATTTTTTAGATTAGAACGTGAAGACTTCTTATTGTGGCTATCGGATATATCCTCACGACTTCCATTAAATTTAAAAAATGTTGTTCTGCTGGCAAATATGTATTCGATTAAAGATCCATACTTAGATGAACTTACATCAGAAACTATGAAAAGTATTGTTTTAAATAATCGCCAATAAAAAATGTGGCCCTCCGGGGGTCATGCAAGACATTGGGGACAGGCACCAATGTGGTAAACATAGCGTCAACTTAAGAGAAAATCAGTCTTAGAGAAGCAACTGATTTTAAAGAGAAATAGGAAAAGAAGAAGCAGGGAAGAAATTTAGGCGTAGGAAACCAGGGCCATACGATCAGAAAAATCGAAAGCCTGAATAATAAGCAGAAATTATGAAATTAAAGATTAAAAAGAAACTTTAAGATTCCTGAAATGTGTACGTCCTTTTGCTTTGTTCTTCTTTCTGCGGAAGGACCTACCAGGAAGGATCTGCGAGCGGTACCGGCAGGCATCAAGAAAGAGAGAATCAATGGAAGAAAGGGAAGTTTTGCAGGATAAAATCTGAGGAAAAATCTTTTTCATGCGGCCAATGATATAAGATCTATTAGCCTGATAACGGTGTTTGTTAGAACTTTTAGAAGAAATACGGAGTTGCTGATCAACATCATTTTTAATGAGAGAAGAAAGATTGGAGGTAAGCATAGAGATATAAAATTCCTGAAAAACAGAGACGGAGGTAGCACCATTGAAATCTTCAATGGCGAGTCTGCTTTTCAATTCCTTATATTTCGTTTCCACAAGCCAACGGTAAAAGTAAAGCTCACGGAACATGTCAGGAGTAAAAGAAGGATCGAGTAGATTGGTAGCAAGATATTCTTTGGAGCCGTTGTCTAGGATAACTTCAATAACCCGAACAGTAACATCGGAAATTACGGAGAAGGAGTCGCCGGAACAGTTTTTAGAGATCTTGAAGTTGTCTTTCAGGCGCATAAGACAGAGATGCCCCTGAGAAGTACAGTGGCAGAAGAGATCCTGAGAATAATAGCCCCGGTCAAAAATAACGATACTGTTATGGAAGATCCCGAGATCTTTAAGGATTTTGAGATGTTCGATAGCGGCAGAACGTTCGGAAGCAAGATAATGATGTAGAGAAGCGTGGACGATATAATCATCGAGGACATCATAAATAATAGAGGAAAGAGCCATGGAGAACTGGCGGTTAGGATCTGGATGCCCAAAAAGTTTTCCAAAAAAGTCGAAGTTAGAGGGGGAATTAGGAAGTTCAAGTTTGGAGCCATCAACGGCGAAAAGATGGAGGCCATGCCAAAGTTTTCTGGCAGGGATATGCTTGTAAAAAAGGTCAACGGAGAGGTAGAAAAGCTCCTTAAATAAGTCAGGGGAAATAAACTGCCTGGCTTTGGAAAGAGCCTGTTTGGAAACGGAAGGAAAGTCCAGCTGAGGGAGATCTTCACGGATAGAAGAGAGATTTTGATACATGGAAGCTTTGGAAGAATAAAAAAGATACATAATAATGTGGAGCATAGAGAGTTTACGGCTGCGGATGAAACGATTTTTGGCGCGATGGGGTTCCAATTTGGAAGGATCTGTAATATAATTTTTAATGAATTGGATGATTGTTTTGCAGATAGTGATTCGATTCATAGAAACCTCCTGAAAATGTAATTGAATTTCTCCGGGGCGGGAGATACTATTTGATTAAGAAGCCGCGAAGCGGCTGCATTTTTGGGAGGTTTTGTCAATAGTTTTTTTAAGAAAAGAAGGAAGAATTCTTTGAAATGCAGGTAAAACAAGGCTTGAGAGAATTCTAAAATTTTTATGAACTTCTTAAGTTGACCACAGTGGGGTCTGACCACAGTGGGGTCAGGTACTCGAAAGCTGGGATAAAAGTTCTGTGAAAAGAGT
>OLPL01001784.1_pt1 | contig 12381 bp, 9 predicted proteins | sample 1673211 | NCBI WGS metagenome assembly OLPL01 (sample SAMEA3136766, study PRJEB25190) | human gut metagenome | reverse complement strand
TCTTTTTTATATCCGGCCGGCGTATTTTTCAGCATCTTTTTTTCTTCCTGATAATGACGGATCTTATCCGCAAGCATCCGGTTATAGAGAAAACGACTGCAGCCGATCGTCTTCTCTATCTGGGTTATCTGTTCTTTATTTGGATAGATCCTTATTTTTACTGCCCGGTTTATCTTTCTCACCCTGACTCTCTATATACTGATGGATTGTTTCAACAGGTGCTATATTTCAAAGATTTCTTTTGTTCTCTCTGACATCTTATCGTCCAGCATCTTTCTGCCATATTTCATAACCAGAATCAAACAAAAACACTGAATGAGAATTATTATCTAAACTCATTATGTACACTCACTTATTGCTTATTTCGACCGTCCAAATTTCAAGAGCATATTGTTCTTTTTTCTATTATAATATATTTATTGTATCAGAACAAGTGTTTTTGCGATTTTTTATGAATTTGAGCAGACATGCTCGAATGTGCAATTCATCACATCACCTATAGGACGCCACTGAAAAACTATTTTTATACACATTATATAGTAGATTAAAACAAATAAAAACACTTTATATTGTACTGCTTTATGCAAAATAAAGACTTTTTCAGTGGCGTCCCTATAGAGGTGAGGGAATTCTTGCTACGGTTGTTAAAATATTCCATAATCTGTGTCAGAAAAATATTACGTATTTCCATATTAGGAATGGTAAGCATGAACGTATTTGCATCTTTTCTTCCGGTCTGTGTGAGATATCCCGTAGTAAAAAGAACACTCCACAGGTTTTCAATCGAAGCATACATATCCTGATATGTCAGTTCCTGATGAATCTCCTTTACAATTGTTTCTCCTGCTATCAGTTTCTCAATTTCCTTTCTGACCGTTCCTTATCAGTCTCCTGAATAAAGCGTTTCACCGCTTCATTACTGCTAGTATTAGACCAGTAATTCTGTGGCTGCGCCATATTGTTTATACGCAATTCATCACAATAATTTATCACATCCCAGGGACAGTAAACCTCTACATTTCCAAACCGATATCCGTCATACCACATTTTTATTTCATCATAATGCTCAGAAAGTTCATAATATTCCAATATATTCTTTACATCACTGTCCGTAAATCCAAAATATTCATCAAACTGTACATCTGCCACTGACAAAACTTTCAGATTATTTAATCCTGTAAAAATACTCTCCTTTGAGATACGCATGCAGCCTGTAAGCACAGCAAACTTCAGACTGTCATTTGTTTTTAATGCATTTTCAAACAAGTTACGGATCAGCAGAGTCATTGAATTGTAATATCCCAATTCAAATGCTTTCACCAGAGGCACATCATATTCATCAATCAATAAGATAACTTTCTGACCATGATGTTTCTCCAGAAGTTCTGACAGAATCCTCAGACTGCTGCACAGAACAGATTCCTTCATATCCGGCAGAAGCAATGATTTGAACGCATCCTTATCATATTCCGTCAAACGTTCACTGTCCAATAAATACTGGAATCTACGCGCCTCACCATTTACAATCTGTATTGCCATATCACAGGCTTTTTCATAAGTTTGCGCACTGATACTCTTCAGGGAAATAAAAATCACAGGGAACTTTCCCATGTATTGTTCGCAAAGATAAACTTCTCTGGAAATTCTTGTTCCTTTAAAGCAGTTCTTATCACCGTTTAATTCAAAGAATGCTTTCAGCATACTCATATTCAGTGTTTTACCAAATCTTCTCGGACGTGTAAACAGATTCATCTCCGCCCAATTATCCAGAAGTTCTTTGATAAGCATCGTTTTGTCTACATAGTAGAAATCTTCCGCCTGAAGCTTTGCAAAATTTTCTATTCCTATTGGAAGTTTTTTTTGACTGAATTCAATACATGATCCTCCCTTTTGTCTCGGTTCTATATACATATTATACATTGTATTTTATGTTAATCTCTATTTTCCATACTTATGTTGCTATATGTTAACAGATATAAATGAGTTGTGGATTGGATATTTGTTATTGTCAGAGCAATTCCATTATATACAACATTTTATATTGTTTCAATACATCTCATGTTACTCTTTATCATAAAGATGCAGCTAAAGAAGGTTATAGAGTATTATGGTTTCAATACATCTCATATTACTCTTTATCAGATTTGGGAAAGTTCCTGTAATCGTAACACAAATGTTTCAATACATCTCATGTTACTCTTTATCGGGCTTCTGCAATCAAATAGCGAACCGCATTCACCGTTTCAATACATCTCATGTTACTCTTTATCGGTAACTGGTAACACCTACGGCGCAAAAGATGTGCGTTTCAATACATCTCATGTTACTCTTTATCGAAAGACCATCCAGTACCCTCAGTACCCTTTCTGCAGGTTTCAATACATCTCATGTTACTCTTTATCAATTCCAGAAGATGTGCAGGATAAAATCAAAAAGTTGTTTCAATACATCTCATGTTACTCTTTATCTAAAATCTCCCGTCCGTGATCTGCTGTCCAGATACCGTTTCAATACATCTCATGTTACTCTTTATCGAATTATGATAAATTAAGTGATGCGTGGGATTATTGTTTCAATACATCTCATGTTACTCTTTATCAAAGCTTTCGGCAGAAAATAAAGTGTTTTCTTGTGAGTTTCAATACATCTCATGTTACTCTTTATCTCATTGTTAATTGTTACCGCTTGCCATCCATCATGTTTCAATACATCTCATGTTACTCTTTATCTTTTTGTCTGATGTACCGCCCCATATTTTTTGACCGTTTCAATACATCTCATGTTACTCTTTATCCGTTTGGTCATCACTTTCTTTTTTGAAATGGTTTGTTTCAATACATCTCATGTTACTCTTTATCAAGCTGCACCTATGGTAAAAGTTATTGACTGTAAGTTTCAATACATCTCATGTTACTCTTTATCAGTTTGTAGAATTAAAAATTTGTAACTATATTGAGTTTCAATACATCTCATGTTACTCTTTATCGGAGATACCAAAATGGATATTACATTCACATCATCGTTTCAATACATCTCATGTTACTCTTTATCAGTAGCATCCCAGTGGGTATACGTTAACATCTAGCAGTTTCAATACATCTCATGTTACTCTTTATCAGGATATAGTTTCCTGATGCGGAAACAGTTCCCTGTTTCAATACATCTCATGTTACTCTTTATCGCAAAACAGTTGCCGGACGGAAGATTCTCTGATGAGTTTCAATACATCTCATATTACTCTTTATCGATCACTATTCAGAACCAGTTCGGATTCCAGTATAGTTTCAATACATCTCATGTTACTCTTTATCGGCTTTCGTACAGAAACAGTTATCAGCTGCATCTGGGTTTCAATACATCTCATGTTACTCTTTATCCCTCTATTAACCTCGTGTAAATGGTATATTCTTTGTTTCAATACATCTCATGTTACTCTTTATCTATGCAAAAAAGAAAAAACAAAGGAGGGCGTAAAAAAGTTTCAATACATCTCATGTTACTCTTTATCTTATTCCGGTTTCCTGTACTGCTAAAAACAGTAAGTTTCAATACATCTCATGTTACTCTTTATCAGAGGTCTCGGCAATCATTGCTGGCCCCATTACGCGTTTCAATACATCTCATGTTACTCTTTATCCGAGTACATACAGAAAGGAGAACGGTATGAAATTGTTTCAATACATCTCATGTTACTCTTTATCTTATGTAAATAAAAAAGATAAGTCAATTATTCAAATGTTTCAATACATCTCATGTTACTCTTTATCCAACTATACAGAGAATATAATGGAGGATAAAGCTAGTTTCAATACATCTCATGTTACTCTTTATCTGAGGGAATTAGGCATTGCTTTTTAACACAAAATAAGTTTCAATACATCTCATGTTACTCTTTATCCTATTCGCGCAACGTTTAAGGATGGCACAACATTGTTTCAATACATCTCATGTTACTCTTTATCCCAGCAGACTACTATCCGTACAATGCAGGCGAGTGTTTCAATACATCTCATGTTACTCTTTATCTAAGGAAGGAATTGATAACATGAAAGATGTAAGAAGTTTCAATACATCTCATGTTACTCTTTATCCCTCGTTTTATAGGCTTTTCTTCTTCTAACAGTTTTTATAATACAGCAAAATACAAAGGATTGCAAGATTTTTACCAACCGACATCTCATTTTTTATTTACTCAATCAAAACCTGGTATACCCCCGTATTTTCAATATTTTTCATTTTTTTATGAAAATCCGCCTGGTAATTTTTATAACTTTTCATTTAACTTACTTAAGGAATTCCCCTGTCATGTTTTCACACTGACAGGAGAATTCTTTTACTACAAAATCAAATCTTCTCCATTATCTTTTTTTCCATTTCCAAGTACTTCTTCTCCAAACACATTATCATTCATCAATTTTATAATACACACAAAATCTTCTTCCTTATCTATCACTCGATTCAGTTCATTTCTCAATTGTATGAATTTTGATGGCGTCATGTCCCCTCTGAAAACTGATTTTTGGAAATGAGATAAATATTTTTTACAGATTTTAAATACTTTCTGTACCCTTTTTTCTCCTACATCATAAAATAAGAATGCATAATTATAATTCAACTGTTTTTTCATACATGAAATCCCCATTTTTTAACACAGAAATCATTAATACCGTTACTCTTTTCTCTCTATCCTTTTTACATTCCTTCTTTAAGAGAAAATGGAACAAACTCTTTTCCTTCAAGAATATTTTTTATCAGCTTATAGCAATCCAGTTTCAATGCAGTGCGATAAGAAACTTTTCTTTTCAATTTGGGATGAAGAAATACACTTTCCAGACGATTTTCAAATGCTTCTATAAATATTTTCCGTCCCTCTTCATTCAAAATACAATAGTTTACCTTTTTTTCAAAATGCTTTTCAACCTGCAGTCTTCTATTATTGACCAAGTCAAAAATTGTTCTGAAAACAATAACTGGTTTAAACACTTCGCTCAAATCCAGACTTAATGAGAATCTGCCTTCCGATGGTTCATGTAAAAAGCTTATTCTCTGGTCCAAATGTGTCTGGTAAATTGCTGCAATCCTCCCACATCTGTCAGAAAAACATCTCTCCGCCTGTTCCAAATTTTTCTCTGTTTAAAACTCCATTTTCAAAATAGGAATCACCGTCTTTTATGAAATATATATCACCAATTGCTTCATATTCATCCCATGCGAATGTATTTCCTTTTTCTATCTGATACACAAACATTTTCATTTTACATTTTATCTCATGAAGTCTGACACGCTGTTCGCTGTAATCCATGCCCTGATCATGTAACAACGATTCATACTCCTGCCAAATCTCGTCTCCGCATATTTTTTCAGTAGCAGATAATGTAAGTGTCCTGGAAAGAAATACATTCATCATTTCTCGCTGTTCATCTATCAGATGCATTTTGTCTGAAACTTTTGGATAAGCAAGCTGACCAACTTCTTTTTTGAAAAAATGCACTATATTATTTTCGTTTTCGCTTTTTTTGTTATTTCTCTCTATCTCCAGAATTTCTCCATAATAATCGGAAAAATTTTTGGTTCTCAAAATTTCCTGCATATCTGTTTTCATGACAGTAAATTCTGTGTCAACACGAATATCTCCATCTTTATACACCATTCTTGCAGAATCAAGATTAAAGAAATAAACAATTCCTTCCCCTTTACAGGAACGATTAATACGCCCCATAAACTGCTCTTCACTGTCCAGCTTTGAACAGTCTTTATATCCTATATCCATATCAATATCGACACCCGCTTCTATCACCTGAGTTGCCACCAGAATAACAGATTTCAGCTTCGAAAGTTTTTCAATTATTTTCTGTCTTTCCCAGATGCTGCTGTCTCCACTCATAAACAACGTTTCACAGTCTATTTCTGTATCCGTTAACATACCGTAAAATTTTTCTGCACTCTTTTTGCTGATAAATTCTATCAATATTTTTTTCTTTCGCAGTACCTGTTTTTGCACATGTTCACACAAAATTTCCAATGTCATCTTCTGTTTCAGTAAACTATAATCAGGTATGACTCTTTCCGCAAAAACAGGATGTTTAAAGTAGCTTTCTTTTTGTGGAATCAGATTGACAGCATCTTCCTTATCATCTGTCAGTGCTTCCAGATTTGGCAAAGTTGCTGACATGATAATGATTTTCATATTAAGCAATTTCGCATACCCTTTCAAAAAAGTTATGATTTCACTCCAGAGAGCATTTTTATAACTTTGTATCTCATCCAACACAATTACTGAATTGCATAACTGATGAAAAGCAAATACATCCTCTTTCTCATGCCCAAATAAAGTTTTAAACCAAGTCACATGTGTCGATAAAACAATTGGATAGTTCAAAAACTGTCTGTCAAGAAGAACTTTCTGATAGAATTTTTTTGTCTTATCCTCATACTCATCTTTCTCTTCTTTCATCGGTACCAGTGAATTTACCACAGCAATCTGGTTCATAATATCTTTCTGATTTCCAAATATTTTCCCCAGATTTTCAATATTCTGATCTACAAGCGTGTTAAACGGATAAATGTAGAAAATTTTATTGATATTCTTTACTTTCTTTATAATCTGAAAGCTGAGGTTCAATGCAGTATTGCTTTTCCCTGCACCTGTAGGTTCTTCCAGATAAAATATGTGGTCATTGATATGTTCTTTTAATGTATTTTCCGCATCCAGAAACATTTCTGTTCTTAAATCATTGATTACATCCGCTTTTTTCTTTTTCACCAGCCTTTCTCTTCTCTGTGGATATTTTGTTTTTTCATACTCCCGAATACTTTGTTGTGTTCCCGTTTTTTCATATGCCTGTATAATATTTGAAATATCATTCAGTTGTCCAAAAGCTTTCAATTTTATCCCGTTCATATAGTCTGATGTGGCATAATAGTCAACAGCTACCAAAAGTGAAAACAGCAGTCTGGTATATCCAAATAAATATACCTGACGGGAAGCATCGTCTCCTGATATTCTTTCAAACATATCCTCCTGTTTATCTTTTTTCAAATACACCTTCTTTCTTACTTTCTGATTTTCATTTTCTTCTTTCCACTTTTTCAGCCATTGCTGTGCATGCCACCCTAATACTGTACCCTCTGTATCATTCAGACTTGCAAAGCTGTCCAGATATGTCTGAAAATCAGTAAGTGCCCCATGATGTTTTGCTATTAAAAATGAGTGAATATATGCAAGATCTCTTAAACTTTTTCTTTCTTCCAGATTTTCTATTTGAGAAACTCGATCAAGGAAATAATCCAGATACAAAACTGAAGACAAAATAGAATGTTTACTTCCTACACTGTTATCCGGCCTTGCCTTTCCTTTCAATTCATAATTTCCCATATTTTTTTCCTGGAATCTTGGATTAATTTTTCCGATATCATGAAAAGTGATAACATTGTCTCTCATTGTTTCAAAAAAATGGATTCCTTCCCGACTCATCTCGGAAAAATACAATTTTTCAAACTGCTCAAAGACTACCTGTATCTGTTTGTGCTCTACTATTTTCTCATAATATTGCTGGCATAATTCTGTATGCTCTATTAGTGTTTCTTTCTGTCTTTGCTCCATGCTCTTCTTTTCATTGCCAGTTCTATGTGCATAACAATGCACAACATCTTTCTGTACTTCTGTTAAATCAATAAATTCAATATTCAAAGAAATCCCCCTTTACGACAGAATCCCGCAAAAAGGCTGCGGGATTCTGTCTAATAAAATACAAGCATACGATCTTCTGTTTTAAAAATTTTTTTTTCTTTCAAAGTCACTTTCATATTTGTAAAACAAAACGTTTCATACTGATACAAATTCAAATGGCTGTCTATTCCGACGGGAAGCTTTTCTTCATATTTAAACTCCGGAACTTCCTCTTCATCTTCATACTCTTCCTCTTCATCATCAGCAATTCCCAGTTTTCCATCTTTTTTCTCATAAAGGCAAGATAAAACTACATTTTCGCATGTTACCACATCCAATTCCACAACTTTTGCAGCACAGATATCCGCCAGATGGTCATTTTTTCCCATATATGGGATATATACGCATTTCTTATCCAGAATCATCTCTGCAATCTTATCCGCTTCCCGGGAATCTAAAAGAATATAGATATCCCATACCGGATTCTCCAGCCACTGCTCTCTTACGATCAGATTTCCTCCCAGTTCCTGGGATGCATATCCTACTGTGTTATTAAACATCTGTACTTTCTTCTGTATATATCCCTGAGAGTTTCGCGGTACAACAGAAACTTTCAAATCTTTTAATTTTTCATAAAACTCCGGATACGTTCCTGTACAGCCATAACCTTTGTACCCTACAATAGCTCCAAGTATGCCTAAAAGCGCAACTCTATGGATTTGTCCATATGTAAAATAAAAGTAAGCATTCACTTCCGGCTTTTTAAAAAAGGCATTTTTTCCACTGAGAGTAAATTTCAAAGCCCGCATAAATCACACCTCTTCTTGTGTAATAATATTAAATATCTTCGCCCCTTCAATTTCTCCTTCAAGTTTTGTTGTATACGGATTATAATAAATTTCTACATTTTTAATCCTTGTTTTAAGCACCTGTAAAAGCTCAGCACACTGTTCCAGATTAATTATGTTTTTTTCCTCTCCTTTATCAAAAGAAATATATTCTGTCAGATTCGGAAGATATAAGTCTGATTCTGTTTCAACAAAAAGTGCAAACTCATTTTCACATCCTTCTTTTGCATTTGTGGCAAATGCTGTGGCAGATACTAATGCTGTTCTTTTAAAATTCTGGTAATCTTCCTCTGTGTACCCATCTGTAACTCCCAGCTCCTTAAACTCTTTATATGCCAGAGGATTAATCACAAATGGATAAAAATAATGCGCTTCATTGCTGGTGATTTTAGTTCCAAGCGTTGAGTTTTTTGCTTCTTCATCCTTCTTATCATCTTTACTTGAATCCCTGAACGGTGACAATATATTCTGCTCTTCCGAACAGGTATCTGCATATTTATTGAATCCCTGACCAAATTGAACAGCACCCGTAATAGATATGTTATTTTTTGCTTCTGCAAAAGTTGCACCAAAGTTTTTTACATCTACTGCTGAGAACAGATTTTTTAAAGTTTTCTGTGGATTCTTTTCCACCTTTTCTCCAAAGATATATTCATAACGCTCTCCCAATGAACGTGGCACCAAAGATACCAATGAAGCATCTTTTCCGCCAAATTTCATTGATTTAATATACAGAACTTTTTTTCCTTCATTATCCCACATTTTTTTCATCGGATACTTCAAGGCCTTATCACTTCCAAATACCAGGCCATCAGATGTTGTTTTGGGATATCCGGAAAAATCTGCATTCCAGTTTGCCATAATAGAAGAGATGCCTAATACTCCATATACTCGTTTATTCATTTACCTGTTCCTCCATATTCTTTTTCTGATATAAAATGTTATTATTAATATATCCCGCGATCATAGAATTCTGATCTGTTTTTTCTGCTTTTGTATAATTGCAGATCATTGCATAAAGATTATTAAACCATGTTCCTGAACAATTCAGCTGGTAATTATATTTTATAAAATACTGGCGCAGTTTATCTTTTAAAGCCTGATTATTCTTTATGTTAAAGAAAGGATTCGCCAGAGAATGTTTCTTATCCTTTGCCTTACTGAGAGAAATAAAGTAATTCACAAGCTGTCCGACTGCATAATAATATTCTTCATCACTTGTAATCTGCTCTGTCTCTTTACTCTGTATCTTTCTTCTTAATTCTTTTCGTATTGACTCATAATCCGTACTCATTTGCTCTCCTCCTGAAAAATATTCTTCCAGTGAACACTTCAGATTAAACTGTTTCACAGCCTTGGAAATATATCCGTTTTTTATAGAATCTTTTATCATGTTCACACTGACTTTAGATAAAATTCCTGCAATATTCTGTGTTTCATTCTTATATAACCATGCAAAAATTGCATCTCTTGACCATATCAGATTTCGTGCTGTCTCACCGGAAATCTGCAATTCATCAACAGGTGTAAAATAATTCGTAACCAGCCATTTTGAAAACAGGATTTCATTAAGTAAACTCTCCATCTGTCCGACAGTTCCGTAATCCCTGTAGAGTTCTTCCTCTGTTTTTCTGTCGAATACATTTATATATTGAAAACGCTTTCGCAGATGATAACGGTAATCTACAATAACATCCTGATGCATGATCTGCACTTCTTTTCCTTTCTGCACATACAGATAATAGCCTGTGAAATCTTTCTGCATCTTTTCTTCTTTTGAAAAAGCACTGATTTCTCCTTTTTCCGGATCAATATAAATATTTACTTTTCCTGCAGACGCCTGATTGTACAGGTAATCAAAAAATTTCCTCTGCAAAACTGCATCTTCTGCAGTAATCATATATGGCAGCTCTGTCTTTCTTGTTTTATGTGCCATGTATGGTTTCTTCTGGTTCATTCCCAGATTGTCGTTAGGAAGTCCCCATATTTTCCCATCTATTTCCTGATTATAATCATTCTTATTAAAGATTTTCGTAATCAGATATCTCTGTTCTTCCTGTATATATCGTTCTTCTGTATCTTCAAAGAAGATTTTCAGATAATTTTTTCCTGACAGAGAAATTCCCATATCTTCCAAACTAAAAATATGCTTCTTTACCCAATCCCGACACCATTCCAGTTTTTCTACATTAATTTCGTCAATCTGAGCAGCAATATAGTCATACATTTGTCTGTCTTTTGACTTGGCATATTTCTTTTCTGGATTTTTTAATACATCAAAATATCGGTCAATTGCCTCCTGATTTAATTTCCCGTTACCCAGACTTTCCTGCTTCACCCAAAATGAAAGGTAATTATTTGAATGAATAACTTTCTTTGGATCTACAGGTTTATCCATGCTTACTAACCTGCTGTGATAATCAAAAAAACACATTTTCCCATAATATCTCTGCGAAATCCCCTCCATTTGTTTTGCCTTCTTGTTAAATTTCAAATCCATCTGGCATGCGATAATTCCATCAGAATTCACACTGATATAACACCCATCTGCCGGAATATAGGAATCCAGAATCAAAGCATCTTCTGCCCTGCCTTTTTCTTTTACCTGTTGCATTTGTCTTTTGAATACTTCAAGACAATCCTTCAGCACATACTCACCCTCTTTACTTTTTATATAGCAGTTTATTATTACCATAAATCATATGGCTATCCCACAGGTCAGTTCCAGCAAGCACTGATCAGAACCACCTGAAATTGCAAAACCCAGCTCCTCTGCTGTTTAATTCACAAAGTCCTACACCTAATATGAAATATGCAAGTTTCTGACTCTTCTCATCATCTGCAATCTGAAGACTTAATTTATCACCTAACAAACTAATACGTTTATACTTGCAACTAATTGGATGTCTGTTTAAAAATGTAATATTTGTATATAAGGGAAAATCTTCTTCGATCTGCTCTCCTGTAAATGAATTATACTTCTTTACTAAATTAGAAAACAATCTTTCTTCATATTCATCAAGACTCATATAACTTCTCCAGTATCCTTCGTCTGACTTCATAATAACCGGACTCAGCGTATATATTTCGCTTATCATTTTGTGCGGAATAATACGATTCTCAACAGTTAAGCCTTTCATTTTCTGTGTATAGTGATTTTTTAATACCTCTGAAAAGTATCTCGCAAGAATCGGTTCTACAGTTCGTACAGTTAAGGTATAAATCTGGTCTTTTTTATATGTCATGCCACGTTCCAACGGCCACAGAGTCCCTACACTGTAGAATTTGTAACAATTTGTCTCATGGAAAGAAATTAAACTCTCATTCTGACACAGTGCTGAATCTACAAAATTTGCTACTGCATTCTGTAATTCCTTAAATGGAATATCCTGCAGCAGATAAAGCTTCACTCTCATTTCATATACATTTAGTTTTTGCTCCACAATACCCTCCCAATATTTTTCAACGTAAATATTTGTTTATTTAATTATAAAGTAACACGTTTGTTTTGTTTTATCAAGCTGAATCTTTTTACTTTTCTAAAAATTTATTTGCAATATCTGTTAATTTATAATAAAATACTCGTAACTGTTCAGCACCTTTACAGTTACAAATCCAAATCTACTGAGACTTGTTTGCAACGATAGAATTTGGGAACTTCATTAAGAATAACATAGCTATGTATTGAAACACGTATATATTTGTTTCTATTTATCAAGTGTAACATGTGATGTATAACAAAAATCCCTGACAGAAATTTTAACTGATCATCAGTTTTTAATTTCTGTCAGGGATTTTTATTTATTATTATCCAATCGGCTCGAAGTCTACAGCTCCATGTTTACACAGTGGGCAGATATAATC
>OLPL01001779.1_pt1 | contig 12408 bp, 10 predicted proteins | sample 1673211 | NCBI WGS metagenome assembly OLPL01 (sample SAMEA3136766, study PRJEB25190) | human gut metagenome | reverse complement strand
CACTTCGTGGAAAAGGCGGACTTGAGGCAGAAGAAGGAATTCAGTTTGCTAAGATGCTTGATGAAGCCGGAATTGATATGATTCAGGTGGCTCAGGCGAATCACACAGGAAACATGGGAGATACAATCCCGCCAATGGGAGATGTTCCGTATAACTGGACACTTCCGGTAGCCAGAGAAGTGAAAAAACTGGTATCCATTCCGGTTGCAACAGTTGGTCGTGTTGTCAGCTTAGAAGCAGGAGAGAAGATCCTCGAAGACGGAGATGCCGATATTGTAGCTTATGGACGTTCCATGCTTGCAGATGCAGATATTGCCAATAAAGCTATATCCGGAGAGTGCATCAGAGAATGCTTGAACTGTAATAAAGGATGCGTAGATGCAATTCAGGGACGTAAATACATTTCCTGCGTATTAAATGCAGAGAACGGAAACGAAGGAACTATATTTATCAAACATGCAGACGAGAAGAAAAAGGTTGCAGTTGTAGGTGCAGGAATCGCCGGACTTGAGGCAGCAAGAGTTGCAGCAAAACGCGGGCATGAAGTAACGGTATTTGAAAAATCAGATAAGATTGGCGGACAGATCCATCTGGCAGCAGTTCCACCGAGAAAGAGCGAGATTTTAAGATCTATTGAATATTATGAGAAGATTCTCCCGGAACTTTCTGTAGATGTGAAATTAAATACAGAAGCAGATAGCGAAGAACTCAATAAGTTTGATCATGTAATTCTTGCCATCGGTGCGCATAACATGGATCTTCCAATGTCTGTTACAGACAGCAATGTTGTTTCTGCCTGGGATGTTCTTGCAGGATGCGAAGTGAGTGGAGCATGTGCAGTGCTTGGCGGAGGATTAGTTGGAACTGAAACAGCAGAATTTCTTGCACAGAAAGGTCTCAAAGTAAGCATTATTGAGATGTTGGATCAGATTGCAACAGGAGAATCCGAGACAGTAATGCCACTGATCAAAAAAGACTTTGAAGAACACGATGTAAAAGAGTATGTGAATACAAGAGTGAATTCTATCGAGAATAATGTGATTCATGCTGTGAATACAAAAGACGAGTCAGAGGTTACAATTGAAGCGGATACAATTGTGAATGCACTCGGGTCTAAGAAGAATCTCTTCGACGACAGTGAGCTGACAGTTCCATTTGTATATGTTGGAGACTGCAGCGGTGAGAGAACAGCAGATATCTCAGCAGCAATCCGCAGCGGATATCAGGCTGGAAATGAAATCTGAGAATTTTTAAGTTTTATTCAGTGAGAAAATAAGTAAAATACAGGGTGATGCTGTAAACAGAAAATCTGTAGACAGTATCACCCTGTTTCAGTTATAATAAAATAAAATTTTTGTTATAAAAAATGATAATGGAGCAAGACTATGATAAACAAAGAACTATTTTATAAAGTAACATTAATTGATTGCAACGGAAAAGAATTGGAAGTTGCTAAATTCCTGCAGATTTTAACAGGAATGGAAAAAACAGAAACAAGAAGAATTGTAGCGAGTTTGCCGTGTGTTTTGTATGAAGAGCTTGACGGAGAGGCGTGTTCTTATATTGAGGAGGCACTGGATTTCTATACAGCAAAATATAAGTTTGAACCAGTTGGTGATGAAAAAGAAGTGTATGAAGTAGATCCATCGGTATATCACTCTAAACAGGTGATCGCGCTTGGAAGTATGGTTGACTATATCGGAAAGAGGTCAGAGTTTGTAAGCATTGCAAGAAAATACGATTTCCCGAAGAATGTGAGTCTGAATGATACGCCATTCTTAGTAAAAGATGGTTTGGCAGAAGAACAGGCAGTGAACCTGCGGCAGGATCTTCGCAATATGGGAATGTTTGCGCTGATCATGAGAAGCGGAGCAGAAGTTCAGCAGGTGAAGAAAAGAGGATTTTTTACGGGGCTATTTGCACGTTGAGATGAATAAAAGGGTTGTTTGATACAGTCAGCTGTGAGTGGTGATTATATATCCGATTTCTTACAGAAAATTCAATTAGATTTTATTGACACTTTTGTAGAGAAGGACTACAATATCTTTAGATTGTTAATTTAATAACATACAAATAAAGAGTTTAGGAGGCAGACAAAAATGGCAAATATTTTATGTAGTCCGAGCAAATATGTTCAAGGTGCAGGTGAGATGAAAAAGCTGGGTGAATATGCTCAGAAGTATGGTAAAAAAGCACTTGTACTGATCACAGAGTCGGGGTATAAACGTATTGAAGACGTTCTCAAAGTTGGATTTGAAGGATATGATATTGAACCAGTGTATGAGTATTTCAACAGAGAATGTAGCAAGACAGAAATTAATCGTTTGGTAGCCGTTATGAATGAAAAGGGCTGTGATGTTGTTATTGGTATTGGCGGAGGAAAGATCCTTGATACTGCGAAAGCAGTTGCTTATTACAAAGAAGTGCCGGTACTGATCTGTCCGACAATTGCATCTACAGATGCGCCATGCAGTGCACTTTCTGTTATTTATACTGATGAAGGCGTATTCGAAGAATACTTATTCCTCCCAGCTAATCCAAACATGGTTCTGATGGACACAGAAATCATTGCAAAATCACCAGTCAGACTGACAGTTTCCGGAATGGGTGATGCACTTGCAACTTATTTTGAAGCAAGAGCCTGTCAGGCTAGCGAAGCAACAACTTGTGCTGGTGGAAATGTTACTATGGCAGCGATGTCACTCGCAAAACTGTGCTTTGATACATTGATGAATGAAGGTGTGAAGGCAAAACTTGCTCTGGAAGCAGGAGCCTGCACAAAAGCTGTTGAGAAGGTAATTGAAGCTAATACATTGCTTAGTGGAATCGGATTTGAGAGTGGCGGTCTTGCAGGAGCACATGCAATCCATAATGGATTCACAGTTTTGGACGAGTGTCATCATATGTATCATGGAGAGAAAGTTGCATTTGGAACAATCACACAGCTTGTTCTGGAAGACATTCCGGCAGAAGAACTGGAAGACATTATAGATTGGTGCATTGAACTGGGACTTCCTGTTACATTAAAAGAACTTGGTATCACAGAAGTGACAGACGAGAAGCTTATGGCAGTTGCGACAGCAGCCTGTGCAGAGAATGATACACTTCATAACATGCCATTTGAGGTGACACCTGAGACTGTATGCGCAGCAATTAAGGCAGCAGATGCTTACGGAAGATATTTCCTGGGAGAATAGAATATGGGAAATAGGATACCATTTCGTTAAAATAGAAAAACCAATTTGACAAACTGATTTTCTGTGGTATAATTTTCATGCTGTGAAAAACAGCCGACAGTTCATTTGTACCTTCCTGTCGAAAAACAAAACCAGGGCTAGTTAAGAAGATTCTAGGCTCTGCGTGCAAAGAAGTACGCAGAGCTTTTTATATTCAGGAAATACTTTCCATATATATAAAACGCTCCGCTTAGGATACAAAGCTCTTAAAAGGTACATACATTTCAAATACAGGAGAGTTGAAATATGTATTATTTGCAAACAAAAGCCAGTTTTGATGCAGCACATTTTCTCTGGAAATACGAGGGAAAATGCAGAAATATCCACGGACATCGTTGGAATGTTGTTGCAAAAATCAAAAGTCAGGAGCTGGAGCAAGAAGGACAGACACGGGGAATGGTAGTGGACTTTGGTAATCTGAAAAAGGATCTGAAAAAGCTTTGTGATTCCTTTGACCATAGTCTGATTTACGAAGTGGGATCTCTGAAAGCAGAAACAGTAGCTGCGCTTCAGAATGAGGACTTTCATTTGGAGAAAGTTTCCTTTCGTCCAACGGCAGAAAATTTCGCATATTATTTCTACAAGGAATTAACGGAATTGGGATATGAGGTTCATTGTGTGGAAGTATATGAGACACCGAATAATTGCGCGGTTTATGAGGAAGAGTAGATGAAAGTAGTAGAAAAATTCACCAGTATTAATGGGGAAGGCACACGTGCAGGAGAACTGGCAGTCTTCATCCGTTTCAAAGGATGTAATCTGCGATGCAGTTATTGTGATACTATGTGGGCCAATGAACCTGATTGCCAATATAAAGAGGAAACTCCGGAAGAGATTTTAAATTATGTTTTAGAAACCGGTATTCGCAACGTGACACTTACAGGTGGAGAACCGTTGCTGCAAAAAGACATCAGAGAATTGATCCACCTTCTTTTACAAGCCGGTTTACAGGTCGAAATTGAGACAAATGGCGCAGTTGATTTATCTGCATTTTGTGAAGAACGACCGGTATTTACAATGGATTATAAGTTACCGTCAAGCGGGTGCGAAGAATATATGATAACAGAGAACATGGAACTGCTTGGAAAGGATGATACTGTAAAGTTTGTATGTGGCAGCCAGGAGGATCTGTTAAAAGCATTGGACGTGATTCAGACTTATAATCTGACAAACAGGTGTCATGTGTATCTTAGTCCTGTTTTTGGATCCATAGAACCAGTGCAGATTGTAGAATTTATGCTGAAACATCGGTCGAATGGTGTGCGTCTGCAGATTCAGATGCATAAAGTAATCTGGGATCCAAATGAACGGGGCGTATAAATAAGTAGTGAGGTGATGGAGATGAAAGCATTAGTTCTCTTTAGTGGAGGAATCGATTCAACAACGGCATTAGGACTGGCAATCAAAAAGTACGGGAAAGACCAGGTGATTGCACTCTCGATTTCCTATGGACAGAAGCACGATAAAGAAATCAGGGCTGCAATAGCAGTTGCCGAATATTATGGCGTGGAGCATCTGTTCCTGGATTTAAGTAAGATATTTCAATATAGCAACTGTTCACTGCTTCAACAGTCCACGGAAGAAATTCCGGAGGAGAGTTACGCAGAGCAGATTTCAAAAACAAATGGCGATAAGCCTGTAAGTACATATGTACCGTTTCGGAACGGATTATTTCTTTCTTCGGCAGCAAGTATCGCACTGAGCAAGGAATGTGGAGTGATTTATTATGGAGCTCATGCAGATGATTCTGCCGGTTTTGCTTATCCGGATTGCTCACCGGTATTCAATCAGGCGATGAATGAAGCAATCTGGGAAGGCTCCGGACATCAGCTGAAAATAGAAGCTCCTTTTGTAAATGTATCCAAAGCCGAAGTAGTACGGATTGGATTAGAACTGGGAGTTCCGTATGAGTTGACGTGGTCCTGTTACGAAGGTGGAGAGAAGCCTTGCGGAAAATGCGGAACATGCATTGATCGCGCAACAGCATTTCAGGCGAATCACGTAGAAGACCCTGCGTTGAGATAGAGGAGGAAGCAATGAGAGAAAAAGAAAATTTAACATTATTGGGAAATCAGCAAACAGAATACCGTATGGATTATGATCCGTCTGTATTGGAGGCATTTCAGAATAAACATCCTGAAAACGATTACTTCGTCAAGTTCAACTGCCCGGAATTCACAAGTCTGTGCCCAATCACCGGACAGCCAGATTTTGCAACGATCACGATTTCCTATGTTCCGGACGAACGTCTTGTGGAGAGTAAATCCTTGAAATTGTATTTGTTCTCATTCCGAAACCATGGAGATTTTCATGAAGATGTGATCAATATAATTATGAAAGATCTTGTCAAGCTTCTTGAACCAAAATATATAGAAGTCTGGGGAAAATTCCTTCCACGTGGAGGTTTGTCCATCGATCCGTATTGTAATTATGGAAAGCCAGGTACCAACTGGGAGCAGGTTGCCTGGAATCGTATGAGTAATCATGATATGTTTCCGGAGAAAATTGATAATCGGTAAGATAACGGTAGTGTGCAACAAATAGAAGATGGAAAGAAATTTTCAGGAGATTTCCGCATATCGGATTTACAAGAACACTCATCAACGTGATTAATTCATCTTTGGTAATCTTACGGTACTTCTCTAAGCATTTTTATGTTATTATGAAAACAGAATTATCACAAGAGAAAATCGTGAGGGAGAAGATATATGGGCACACTATATACAAGACTATCATCAATAACCGGTGAGATGTCACCTGAATCAATAGAATATCATATTGCTCGAGTTATGCTGGAACATATTCATCAATTGAATAACATTTCCATAGGTACTATGGCTGATTTATGTTCTGTTTCAAAATCTACAATCTCTAAGTTTGTTAAGCAATTAGGCTTTGAGGATTACAAAGAATTTAAAGCAGAAGCATACAGTAGAGGGAAAAGAGAAGTTTACATAAAAGATCTAAATACGATAAATATTACAGATTATATATTGCAAAAAGGAACGGAAGAATATCTGGATGTGCTGTTTGCAGATATTCGCTACTTATTTTTCAAAACTGATTCAAAAAAGATAGAACAATTGGTCACGCTGATTCATGACTATGAAGAAGTAGCTGCATTTGGAGAAGGATATTCAGAGACTGCTGCACTGAATTTTCAACATAAAATGTCTTTTTACCAGAAGTTCATTTACACAACTACAAATGACAGAAAGCAAGTGGCGTATATTAGCCGTGCAAAAGAAAATACGCTACTGCTTATTTTTTCAAATTCCGGAAGATATATTAGTGAGTATACGCATCTGACAGATGCTCCATCAAAGAAGTGTTTTGAAGAAACAAAAGCAAAAGTAGTTCTGTTTACTTCAAACAGAGAAATGGAGAAAGACCCTCGAGTTGATCTATGTATTGATTGGGAATATAAGGATTTAGTCCAAAACCATCCTGTTTTATATCAGTTGTTAATTGAACGAATTGCAATTGCGTATCAAAATAAATACGGATTCCCAATGGAAAAATGAAATCATCCATAATTTTTAAGACTGGAAAGTTCGCAAAATAGAAACTTTTCAGTCTTTCTTTTTTTTATTGTTATAATAACAACAGATTCAAGAAAGCGTAGTGAAAAGATGAGGAAGAAGAAATGAATAAAATATGTTTTCGTGAAGAAGCTAAAGATTGGAATGAAGCATTGCCGATAGGAAATGGATTTCTCGGAGCAATGGTATTTGGAAAAATCGGAACGGAACGACTTCAAATTAACGAAGATTCTGTTTGGACCGGAAGTTTTATGGAACGTGTAAATCCTGATGCGCGAGAGAACTATCCAAAAGTTCGTGAACTCTTATTAAATGGAGAAATCGAACAGGCCGAACTTCTCGCAGAGCGAAGTATGTATGCAACATATCCGCATATGCGACATTATCAGACACTCGGAGATGTTTGGATAGATTTTTATAAGCAGAGAGGCAAAACAGTCTTCAAAAAGGATCAAGGGGGGCTTTTAAGCGTTCAGCATGAAAGTGTAGAAGTTCAAACGTATAACAGAGAATTAGATATCTCGAGAGCTGTTGGAAAAATCCAATATGAATCGGAAAAAGGAAAATATGAAAGAGAGTTTTTTGCCAGCAATCCGGATCATATAATTGTATATCAAATGAAATCCGTAGATGGCGAACTTCTCAACTTTGATTTGTTTTTAACAAGAAAAGATAACCGATCAGGACGTGGTTCATCTTTCTGTGATGGTACAGAAGTCCTGGATGGCAATAAAATCCGTTTATATGGAAAACAAGGTGGAGATCACGGGATTGCATTTGAATTGCTTGTACAGGTAAGAACTAAAAATGGCAAAATTTCACGAATGGGAAGTCATTTATTAGTAGAGGATGCCAAAGAAGCAACACTATTTATCACAGCAAGAACATCGTTCCGAAGTGAACATCCGCTTCAGTGGTGTATGGATGTATTGAGTAATGCTGAAAAAGAATCTTATGGAACATTACAAGAACGTCATAGAAAGGATTATTTATCTTACTATGAAAAAAGTAATCTGAAATTGAATTATAAAGACTCTTATGAGCATCTGACGACACCGGAAAGACTTGAGCAAATGCGTAATGGCATAGAAGATATTGAATTAATAAATACATATTATAATTTTGCAAGATATCTTCTGATCAGCTCTAGCCGTGAAGGAAGTCTTCCGTCAAATCTACAAGGAATCTGGAATGAAGAATTTGAGCCTATGTGGGGGTCCAAGTATACAATTAATATCAATATAGAGATGAATTACTGGATTGCTGAAAAAACAGGGTTATCTAAACTCCACATGCCTTTGTTAGAGCATTTGCAAAGAATGTATCCGCACGGCAAAGACGTTGCTGAGAAGATGTATGGAATTGATGGATTCTGTTGTCACCATAACACAGATATTTGGGGAGACTGTGCACCTCAGGACAATCATGTATCATCTACCCTGTGGCCAATGGGCGGTGCCTGGTTCTGTTTGCATCTGATTGAACATTACAAATATACAAAAGACAGGGAGTTCTTGAAGGAATATTATGGAATACTGAAAGATGCTGTTAAGTTTTTCCTTCAATACATGGTAAAAGATGCTCATGGAAAATGGATTTCAGGACCATCCAGTTCTCCTGAGAATATCTATCTGAATCAAAAAGGAGAGGCGGGATGTCTCTGCATGGGAGCTTCTATGGACACAGAAATCATCAGAGAACTTTTTAATGGTTATCTGGAGATCACGGAAGAAAATCAACTCCCGAATGATCTGAATGAAGCAATAAATGAGCGACTGAATCATATGCCGGAATTGCAAATCGGTAAATATGGACAGATTCAGGAATGGAGTGAAGATTATGATGAAGTCGAGCCCGGACACAGACATATTTCACAACTGTTTGCATTATATCCTGCAGGACAGATACGTATGGATAAGACACTGGAACTTGCTCAGGCTGCAAAACAGACGATTGAGCGCAGACTGAAATACGGTGGAGGTCATACCGGATGGAGCAAAGCATGGATCATCCTGTTTTATGCAAGATTGTGGGAGAAAGAAGAAGCCTGGAAAAACTTAAAGGAATTGCTTGAACATGCTACTCTAAATAATCTGTTCGACAATCACCCACCATTCCAAATTGACGGAAACTTTGGAGGAGCCTGTGGATTATTAGAAATGCTCATACAGGATTACTCAGACAAAGTATTTCTTTTGCCGGCATTACCGAACAGTCTTTTGAATGGAGAAGTCAATGGAATATGCCTGAAATCAGGCGCAGTACTGGATATGAAGTGGAAGGAAGGAAATATTGATGAAATCAGAATCACGGCAACGCGTGATTGTAAATTCACCCTTGTTACTGAAGAAGAATATCCATTACATTTGAAAAAAGACCAAACGGTTTTTTTAGATAAAAATTTTAAGGAGAGAGGAAGGAAAACAAAATGAAGTACGAGAAAATGATTCAAAGTATTCTCAAAGAAGTTGGCGGTCAGAAAAATATTGAGAGTGTATATCACTGTGCAACAAGACTGCGTTTTCAGCTGAAAGATGAGACAAAGGCGAATGACGAAGCAGTAAAAGCAATTGACGGGGTTCTTTCTATCGTAAAAGGCGGAGGTCAGTATCAGATCGTAATCGGACAGCACGTAGCAGATGTTTATAACGAACTGCAGACAATGATGGGGACAACAGAAAATGAAATCGAACTGAAAGATGCAAAAGAATTCAAACAGGAAATGAAAAAGAAAAAGATTTCCAGCCAGTTTATTGATGTGATCAGTGGTGTGTTTACACCGGTACTTGGAATGCTTACAGCAACAGGTGTGATCAAGGGACTGCTTGCATTTCTTGCTGCAACAGGATTGCTTGCAACTACATCCGGAACATATCAGATGTTAAACATTGTTGGGGATTGTTTCTTTAACTTCCTGCCAATATTCCTCGGATATACTTCAATGAAGAAATTTGGTGGAACACCGTTTGTCGGAATGGCAATAGGAGCAGCTTTGGTATATCCGTCTCTAACAACAATTATGGCGGGAGATGCACTTTATACTTTATTCAGCGGTACTATCTTCCAGACAGATGTATATGTAGAATTTCTTGGAATTCCGGTTCTTTTAATGAACTATGCAAGTTCTGTAATTCCAGTAATTCTGACTTGCTATTTTGCAGCAAAAATTGAGAAATTCTTTGCAAAAAGAATTAGTGATCTGTTCAAAACATTCGCTGTTCCTGCGCTGACACTTTTAATTAGTATTATTCTTGCATTCCTGATTATCGGACCAATCGCAACATTTGCAAGTGATTTACTCGGTGCAGCATTTACAGCACTGTTCAATCTGAATGCAACTATTTCAGGTTTCTTATACGGAGCACTTATTCAGGTATGTGTTATGTTTGGAGTTCATTGGGGATTTGTTGCAATTTCTGTAAACAATCTTGCAACATTGGGTTACGATCCTATCACAATTGCTGGTCTTGCATCTGCATTTGGACAGGCAGGAGTTGTTCTTATGATTATGCTTAGAACAAAGAACAAAAAACTGAAAAGTGTTTGTGGACCAGCTATTATTTCTGCAATGGTTGGTATTACAGAACCATCCATTTACGGTGTAACATTACAGTTCAAAAAACCATTTATGTTAGCTTGTCTTGCATCTGGTATTGGTGGTGCTATCATCGGATTTGGTGGAGTAAAACAGTATGTATATGGAACAAACGGAATCTTTGGATGGCTTCAGGTAATTAATCCTCAGACAGGTTTTGATTCTTCTGTTCTTGCTGCAATTATCGCATGTGCTGTAAGTTTTATAGCTGCAATCATTCTGATGATGACAGTAGGAAAGGATTCTATTCCAGAAAGCAAATAAGGATATTCTTTTAAGAAGATTTTAAGCTCTGCGTGTGAGAAGTACGCAGAGCTTTTTCTATATTTAAAAGTCCTTAGATGACACAGGTCTTAAAAAGGTACATTTATTACATATACAGGAGAGTTGAAATATGTATTATTTGCAAAGTGAAGCTAGTTTTGATGCAGATCAGTATTACAGATGGTATAATAAAGCAGACAATAACTAATGTATTACTTGTAGGAGAGACAAAAAATGATGAATTGTATTATAGTAGGAACGGGAGGGTTCCTGGGAGCTGTAGCTCGTTATTTGATTGGCTTAATTCCAATCAACCCGCAAAATGGTTTTCCAATAAAAACCTTGTTGATCAATATTATCGGAGCATTTGTGATAGGACTCGTAGTAGCCTTTGGCGCAAAGAAAGATTGGAATCCACAATTGATCCTGTTCTTGAAAGTTGGAATTTGTGGTGGCTTCACAACATTTTCCTCTTTCGCGTTAGAAACCAATCAGTTGATGGAACGAGGATCGGGCTGGTGGGCAGCACTTTATGTTGCATTGAGCGTGACCGGAGCAATGGCTGCAGTATACGCATCACAGTATATAGTGGCAAGATAAGATTTCATTTTGACGCGAGGAGAGTGACCATGAAAAATCAAGCATATTATCATCTGCCGGGACTATTTGAGTTTTACGAATTGTATCGAGTATTTCTGTCATTGTATCGGGAACACAGAGAGTATTTTTATGATTGGTGTGAGATCGGTTCCATATACGGTGCCCCGTCAGACTGTATCTGGGGTGGCGGTCGCACGTCCTTTGGAGATACTGAGACAGAGAAAGTATTGGATTTGATGCAGGAATATAAGATATCTGCCCGACTAACATTCAGTAATTCACTTTTGAGAGAAGAACATTTGCAGGATCGGAAATGTAATACACTTTGCTCATTGCTGGAAGAAAGAAATGAACCTCAAAATGGTGTGATCATTCATTCCGATTTACTGCTGAACTATTTGCAAAAGAATTATCCGGGGCTTTATCTAGTCTCGTCGACTACAAAGGTACTGACGGATTTTAGCGACTTTTTGCTGGAAACAAACAGAGAAGAATTTCATTATATAGTCCCGGATTTTCGTCTTAATAAAAAATTCGAGCAACTAAACAAGATGAATTCAAAGCAAAAAGCAAAAGTAGAATTCCTGTGCAATGAATGCTGTTGGTTTGCTTGTAAAGATAGAAAAGCTTGTTATGAAACAGTCAGCCAGAAAAATCTGGGAGAAAATTGCCAAAATCATGTCTGTGCAGCACCGGGCGCAGGAGAAGGCTATCTTTTCTCCAAAGCAATGGAGAACCCTGGGTTTATTAGTGTGACTGATATCCAAGATATTTATATGCCAATGGGATTTTCTAATTTTAAGATTGAAGGACGAGGACTTGGAAGTGCATTGATTTTGGAATTTCTGCTGTATTATATGACTAAACCGGAATATCAGATCCATGTCAGAGAAAAGATATATCTAGATAATATGTTGGATCTTTTTTGAGTACAAAAGAGTAATAGAAGGAAAGCCTTGAAAATCAAGGGCTTGGGGTCTGCCTTTTCTGTTTTATAAAAATATATGGAAAAAATATGATGAGATGTGGGGGATAGTGGATTGACAACATAGCAGATATCGGGTACTATTAAGTAACGCAATGCGTTATTTAAGCAGGAGAGTTAAATCATGAGCAGAGGGAAAGAAGTAAAAGAATTAAGAGAAAAAATGGGAATGAACAGACGTGAGTT
>OLPL01001776.1_pt1 | contig 12456 bp, 9 predicted proteins | sample 1673211 | NCBI WGS metagenome assembly OLPL01 (sample SAMEA3136766, study PRJEB25190) | human gut metagenome | reverse complement strand
TGGATCAGAAAAAGGCAGCTATCTATGAACAGCTGATGGGAGAACTGGAGCCTTATGGAATACGTCTGATCAATTTCAATAGACTATCAGAGAAGGAAGGAAAGCTTCTGGAGACATATTTTGACCAGGAGATCGCGCCGTATCTGTCTGCAAACATTGTAAGTAAACAGCAGCCATTTCCATTCCTGAAGAATAAGAGTATTTATGCAGTAGCATCACTGATCACAAAGGGAGGAAAAACAAAAACAGCTATTATTCCGTGCAGTAATACAGTATTTAAAAGATTGATCGATATTCCAACCAGAAAGGGTACTTTTATGCTTTCTGAAGAACTGATCCTCCATTTTCTGCCGAAAATGTTCAAAAATTATGAAATCAAAGAGAAATCCCTGATCCGCATTACCCGAAATGCAGACATTGATACAGAAACTATTTATGATGAGGATCTGGATTACAGAGATGCCATGGAAAATCTGATCAAACAGAGAAGACGAATGAATCCTGTAAGAATGGAGCTGTCCAGAGAATTAAACAAAAAGATGATAAGTTCTCTCTGCAAAGAACTTCATGTGGATAAAGAACATGTATTTTTGTCCAGAGTTCCGTTGGACATGTCCTTTGTATTTGGAATTCAGAGTTATCTGAAGAATACAACCCAGGAGAAGCTTTTCTACCAGAGACGTACGCCGAGAATGACACCTCAACTGGATGACAAGAGCCCACTGATACCTCAGATTCTGAAGAAAGATGTGCTTTTATGCAATGGCATACAGCAATGCGGAAAAAATGCAGAAGAAAGAGAAAAGCGAAAAATAAAATAAAAATTAAAAAAAAGATAAAACTTTTTCGGGACATCATCTGTCAGTATAGTGAAACAAAAAATAAAGACTTGAATATAGTAAATGAAAAATCTATAACAAATTCAAAGTCGAACTATGGCGATAAGGAGTAACAGACAGATGGTGAATTACGAAAAAGTTGTAAAAGCAGCACTCAAAGGCGACGAAAGCGCATTTGCGCAGTTATATGAATCTACTCAGCATGATATGTATTACATTGCGTTAAAATATATGAAGAACGAAGATGATGCAATGGATGTTGTTCAGGATTCTTATATAAAAGCATGGAGATATCTGGGAACCATACGTGATCCGGAGAATTTTCCGTCCTGGCTTGGGAGAATCGTGGCAAACACAGCCAGAAATATGCTTGCAAGGAAGAAGCCATTGCTTTTCTCCGAAATGAGTCAGGAGAATGAGGACGGAGATCTTTTTGAGTATGAAATAGAAGATGAGAAAGCACAGTATCAGCCGGAACGGAACTATACACAGAAGGAAACACAGGAACTGGTGCATGAACTCATCGACAGTCTATCTGATGAGCAGAGACTCTGTATCCTTATGTATCATCTGGATGATCAGAGTATCAAAGATATAGCAGTAACATTTGGAATATCAGAGAATACTGTGAAATCAAGACTGCTTTATGGTCGAAAAGCGATTAAGACGAAAGCGGAAGCACTGCAGAAGAAAGGATATCAGCTTTACACAGCTGCGCCTGTGGGATTACTGTTATATTTGCTTCTCAGCGACAGAAAATCCGATGTATATGCTGCAACTGCACAGGCGGTTCTTCAGGCACAGAGAGCAACAATTTTAAATAAAGCCAATACACAGGCAGTTGTCGGTAAACACAAAAGTGTGAACAAGAATACGGCAGGCAGATCAGCAGGTCGAAGTGCGGGAAAAAATGTTGGAAAAGCTGCCGGAAAAGCTGCGGGGCGAACATTCCTGCATACAACTGCCGGAAAGGTTATTGCAGCAGTAGCAGCTATTGCAGTAGCAGGAGGCGGTGCAGCCGGAATTGTTCAGTATCAGAATTCAGTGAAGAAGCCTGAGACTGTGCAGCAGGAAGAAGCAAAAGCAAAGGAGAACCCGAAGCCAACAGAAGCTCCGGAGGAATCCGCTTCGACTGCTACTCCGGAACCAACAGAGGTTCCGGCTACACCAACATCAAGCCCGGAGCCGACCCCGACCACACCTCCGGTACAGCAGTTGGCAGATGATGAATATTCCTCCAGAATTGCCGGAAATCTTAACAAACAGGAACTGGAATTTGTACTGGCTTATGGCGTGGATGAGGTTACGGACAATGCGGCAGCCTTGCATGATACGGTTTATACATTAAATGAACTGTGTCTGGGTGTTAATTCTTCCAGAGAACGTATGATTCAAAAACAAGGGACAACAGGAGACGGGGAGAGTATGTATTTGCAGAGTGATGTCAACAGATATTTCTCATCCTTTACAGATTTCCAGTTTACAGAAGGCTATGCATCGGGTTCGATTCAGGTACAGAATGGATATGTGATTTTTTGGCCGGCAGAACTGAGTTGGTCTACAACTGTTTCCATTACTGATACCAGCTACACAGATTCTTTAATGAAGATTCATTATATCTATACGAAAACAAGTGCAGAAGACGGTTCGGTTACTTCAAACAGAGTTGCAACACTTGTACCCGTGGGAAATGGTCTGTATCGTATTATCAAAATAGAAGGAGATACCGGTGCTCCAGATGTTTTTGATAATGACACTGCAGCCGCTTCTGCGGAAAATCAGGCAGAACCAGCACCAGGAGAAAATCAGGCAGAGCCGGCTCCGGATGGAACGCAGACAGATTTTGAAGAAAACCAGGCAGAACCTGCACCGGAACAGACGGATACCACACAGGAGACTCAGGCAGAAGGCTCAGTTACAAGTGCATATCAGAGCGTTCTTCAGAGTGTGGCGGCAAATCAGGATGGATACACATTCCCGGAAGTATCTCAGGAATATCTGACAGGAACGAAGGTATATACTTTGTATGATATTGATCAGAATGGAACACCAGAATTGATTGTTGGTGCAGAGTTCCAGGATTCCGGAAAATACCTTTTGTATGATTATCACGTTTACACTTGTGATGGATCAGATGGAAATTATCAGGCACACCGCGTTGCGGGAGATGGTTTTACTGTGGGCTGTGAAGCAGCACCTGATGGAAACGGAATCCTGAGACAGGAGATTGCATCTATCAGAACGATGGAGACCAACTATTATCGTGGAACCCTGCAGAATGGAACTTTAACATTCGATACTACACCACTTTATACTTCAGACTATAGCACCGATTACTCTACCTTCCCGGTTCAGAAGATCTTAAACTGGATGGATATTTCGGATATGAGCGGATTGAATTAACATATAGCAAAGATATCTGATTGACGCAGGCTTTCACGTTCTATTTGGCCCTTGACTTGATATCTGTGAATTGCTTTGTTGTTTAGTAGCTCCTACAATTCTCATAAATAATGTTATACAATAAAAAAAGTACTCCAGATGAAAAAATGTCTGGAGTATTTTTTCAGTTTTACCTGTTGGTATAGTGAAAAGAAAAAAATAAATCGAAAAAAATTTTAAAAATCTTAAAACTTTTTCGAAACTTACATTGTCTATATAGTGAATACAATAAAAAACACATAAAGGAGAAAAGAGATTATGAAAAAACAGAAAGTATTATCACTGATTTTAGCAGCGGCATTATGTGTCAGCACACCAGCATCCGCCATGGCAGCAGAATTTAGCAGCGGATCTGAAAACGAGGCAGTACAGGTAATGACAGAAGGTGCCGCAGAGGAAACATTTACAGACAGTACAGATGTTGCATAAGAAACAACTGAGAATGCAGATATAACAGAGTTTGTTCCGGAAGTTAACGATGAAGATGCAACACTCAATGCGGAGGCTGGAAGTGATATTGATAGCGCTACAGAAATTTCTCTGAAAACACGCTACAGCGGATTGCTTCCTGACAAAGGGGCTGTTGACTTCTATAAATTTACGCTGAATTCAGCCGGAACCTTAACTATTAATGGAACTGTAAAAGGTGATATTGGGTTATGTTGGAGAATTTATAATGATATGGGCGTAAAAATTACTTCATCTGGCGATTATTATGATGATGGTTCTACAGGAATAGGATCATTTTCACCAAGTATAAATCTGACGAAAGGTGAGTATTATCTTTCTGCCAGCAAATATTATAGCAACCGGTCTGGCTCCTATATTTTTAACTTAGGATTTAAGAGCGCAAATGAATCAATTCCTGAAGACCAGGGAGGTTCCAATAATACTTTGGATGATGCAGATGAGATTTCATTAAATAAAACATACAAAGGTCAGATAGCAGAAAATGATGAAACGGATTATTATAAGTTTACAGTGCCAAAGGATGAAAAGGTAAAAATGATATGGAAGGGGGTAAATAGTAATAGCTGGTGTCTGTATGATTCCGTGGGAAAGGAGCTTCATAGCGGAGGAACAGTATCCGTGTTTGAAAGGGAATGGGAGTTGGAAGCAGGCGATTATTATCTGCAGGTATGGGATGGAGAAAATTATCAGTTCACCCTTCAGACACATACTCATAAATGGAAAAATCAGCTAGTCAAAGCTACAGTTACACAAAACGGAACAATTACACCGGTTTGCTCATCCTGTGGTGAGACGGGAAAGGTCAGAACGGTTTATTATCCGAAAACCATCCGTTTATCTAAAACAAAATATAATTACAACGGTTATGCGCAGAAACCAACTGTAAAAGTAGTAGGCAGTGATGGTAAAGTAATCAGCCCGACTTATTATAAAGTAACATACAGTAAAGGTTTAACTGCAAGAGGAACTTATGCTGTAAAGATTACTTTCAAGGGTAAGTATTCAGGAAGCATTAAGAAATACTTCAAGATTGTATAAAGGAATAATAAGAAATTTTTGAAGAAAAAAGTCGTAAACACTGGGAACATTGTTTACAGATGATAGTAGTTGTTTTGAAAGTAATGTACTAGAGCGTGTCTGAAAAATCATTCCCGCAATCTGCACGCCCCACTTTGCGGGATATTTCACCCGAATTCAGTTGCCGTAGCCCACTACGGCGCCCTCATCCGGGCAAAATATCCCACAAATTGTGACGCACATCTTGCAGAAAGTCTTTTTCAGACACGCTCTAGGACCCTGATATCATATTATTTATTTTCTCCCAGAATATACTGCTTCAGGAAATCATAAATCTGATTCTCTGTTGGAGGACATCCCTTTACGTTATGTTCAAATTTACAGGTGCATGCACCTACACCCAGTTTTCCTGTTTTTCCGCGGTATCCCTGGCCGATGCAGATTTTCGTGTCCAGTTTCTCGAAAAGGCCGTCATTTTTAAGCATTTCCAGAGCCGGGATGAGATAACCATAGCAGGCACTGCAGGATTCTACTTCTTCTACTGCATCCTGAAGTTCTACCACTTTTCTTGATTTCGGAAGTTCTTTGCGGGCATTTTCCTCACAGTATATGATGCGGGAATTTTTCAGATCAGTACTTCCAACCCCAAGCTTCTCTGCCAGTTCAATATACGGTACATCTTTCGTTGTATAATGCATGATCTGACATACATAAGAATCGATCAGTACCGGATCCGTCCCCGCCCAGATACGGTTCATCACTACCGGATTTCCACCATCCTCGAAATCCAGATCCCCGCAAATGTTATCAACCACGACAAAATCCTGATGGAGCCCCGCATTCAGATGTGCAATCGGTTCATGCAGTCCCATCGCATGAAAATGACGCTTCTCTGTATTGGGGATCAATCCTTTCATATTTTTCAATGCACATGTGATCTTTGTCTGACAATGGCCTTTTAATACCGGAACATTGATCAGAAAATCAATATTTGCCGCACGTTCACAGACATTCAGTTTCATCCCCCTGCAATCTCTTTCAATCCCCTTGTCTTTCTGCATATCCCAAAAAGGCACCTGATATTTTTCCGTTAGTTCACGATATCCGCACACTTCGTATGCTTCTGTGGTCTTATCTCCCACCCAGGAGCCTTCCAGAATGGCAATATTTCCATATCCGTTTTCCTGCAGATACTCAATAATTCCCGCCACAATTTCCGGATGTGTGGTAGCTCCCCATGAAGCCTCGGAAGGTGATACAAGATTAGGCTTGATACCAATCTGCATCTTTTTATCTGAAATTACAGATGCCAGGCCGCACTGTGCCAGCAGTTCCTTTGTCATTTCTTTGTAATTGGTTCCGCTCTTTATATAGATTTCATTTTTGTTCATTACAAGATTATCCTTTACACTTTACATTCGAATATTTTTCTGCTGATTTTTGCATATCTTTTTTGTATTTCCCCCCGGAAGTTTTCTTCTGAATCGGTCAGCTTTTCTGAGGTGAAAATGTTCTCCGCATCAGCCTGCATGCCACTGTACTTGTGAGCAATGCCACCAGAAATCCTGCCAGAACATCCCCCGGATAATGTACGCCCAGATAGAGTCTGGAAAAAGCAATCATTCCGGCCAGAACAACAGGTAAAATCCCCCATTTCCCGGGCAGCATCCGCAGACAGACCAGTGCAACAGCAAAGGAAGCGCAGGTATGGCCGGATGGAAATGAATAGTCTTTCGGTCTGGTGATCAGCGGAATGATCTGTGTATAAGTATCAAAAGGTCTTGGACGGGCTACTGCATTTTTTATCAGCAGATTTGTGATCAGAAACCCTGACAGCAGCGAGAGTGCCGCTGTCACTCCTGTTTTGCGTGTTTTCCCGAAACAGATCAGAAGCACACATAATACGATCCAGAACCATCCTCCGTTTCCGAGGAAGGTGACTGCTCTCCAGAACGGAGTCAGGGCATCCACCCTTAAATGTTCCTGGATCCACAGTAAAATATTCATATCTAATTGCTGTAATGTCGTCATAAACTTCTCCCATTATATTTTTTATCAGTCACAGTATGTATTCCTCTCAAAATACATACGAATTATATCAGTCCGACTTCTTTTGTGCAAGGTATTATAAGCAAAGTTGATTTGTTTAAGGACTCAAAAGTCAAAATAACGTAGAAATCAGTCAAAATACCGATAGCGTTTTTCTGCCGGAAGGATTATGCTGAAAGCAGACTAATAAAACTGCCTGATCGGGCAAATACTTATTACGGGGGGTAAATATGATAAACACATTATCGGCCGGTAAGGATAATTTTTACCGGCAGATGCTTAAACTGACGATTCCGATCATTATCCAGAATCTGCTCAGTGCAGCGGTTAACTCCGCAGATGTAATTATGCTTAATTATGTGGGACAGTCTGCGATTTCTGCGGTGTCTCTGGCTGCCAATTACTCCAATATCCTGTTTATGGTATATTATGGACTTGGTACAGGCGCATCTCTTCTGTGTGCGCAGTATTTCGGAAAAAATAATATGCAGGCTATTCATGCGATCGAGGGAATTGCTCTCCGCTTTTCCATCATAATCTCGGGAATCGTAGCACTGATCGCATTTACTGCTCCTCAGCTTATGATGAAGATTTTTACTTCTGATCAGGAACTGATCTCTATCGGTTCTTCTTATCTTAGGATTATGGGAATTACATATCTCTGCTGGGGAATTACAGAGATTTATCTGGCGATTTTGCGCAGTATCGGACGTGTAACGATCAGTATGGCATTGAATATGCTGGCTTTTATATTGAATATTATCCTGAATGCCACTTTTATCTTCGGGCTTTTCGGCGCACCGAAGCTGGGGGCTACAGGTGTTGCCATTGCAACTGCTGCTTCCAGACTGATCGAACTGGCAGCATGCGTGATCGTTTCTTTCCTGAGCAAAGATGTTAAATTGAACCTGACCTTTATGTTTATCCGCAGTAAGGTGCTGTTTGGCGACTTCGTCCGGCTGTCACTTCCCGCTCTTGGAAATGACATTTCCTGGAGTGTTGCTTTCTCCATGTACTCTGTGATCCTGGGACATCTCGGAACAGATGCCGTTGCAGCCAACTCTCTGGTTACGGTTGTCCGCAATATCGGTTCTGTGTTCTGCTTTGCAATTGCCAGTGCGGGAACGATTCTTCTTGGAAATGTAATGGGAAAAGGGGATCTGGAGAAATCGAAGGTGTATGCTTCCAGAATGCTGAAGATGACCATTATAGCCGGTGCCATTGGCGGTGTGATCGTATTTGCCATCACGCCTCTGGTCCTGAGATTTGCATCCTTAAGTGACGGGGCAATGCATTATTTGAAGTACATGCTGCTTATCAATACCTATTATATTATGGGTTCTGCGGTAAACACAGCCCTGATCGCCGGGGTATTCCGCGCAGGCGGTGATACGAAGTTCGGACTGATCTGCGATACCATTGATATGTGGGTATATGCGGTACCTCTGGGATTTTTTGCGGCCTTTGTCCTGAAGCTTCCGGTATTGTGGGTTTACTTCCTGCTCTGTACAGATGAGTTTGTGAAATGGCCATGGGTATTCCATCATTACCGCCAGGGGAAATGGGCACAGAATATTACAAGGGAGGATCTGTTTGAGCAGAAAGCTTCCTGAGATATCATCCATATCCGCCGCAGTATGGTTCTATCATAAATAAGCAAAACAGCAGGTCTGTTCATTCTATGAACAATCCTGCTGTTTTTATGTCTGCAGATTTTCTTTCCGGATCCCTGCAGACATCCATTTTCGGTTTATAAAAAATGCTTACAGATTATAATGTATTCAGGTCGATTCTGTAATCGTCAGAGCCCTGTCCGTCTACTGTGTAGTAAGCGGCTTTCTGCTCAACATTTACATAAACGCTGATTTCTTTTCCTTCGATGCCTTTGTCTTTGATGTCTTTTTTGATTGCTTCCTCGATGGAGCTCATTGTAACTGCAAAACCAGGTAATTCGATAGTTGTTTCTGCGAATTTTTTGATGTCGATATTTTTAGCCACTTCTTTTACTGCTTTCTTTACAGTTTCTTTTGCTTCTTCTACAACCGGAGCCTTCGCAATATCAGCTGCAGCGTCTTTTGCTTCTTCAATTACTTCTGAAGCCTTTACAGTTGTTTTCTCAACTGTCTCTTTGACTGCTTCTGTAGCCTTTGTTGTTGCTTCTTTAATAGTTTCCTTTGCTCTTGAAGTTGTTCTTTTTCTCATAATAATCTCCTATTCCAACTGATTGGTCTAGAGCGTGTCGCTCTAACAGTTTCCTGTGTAACCGTACCACAAATTCCAGATAATGTCAAATTTTTATCAAATTTTGTCCTACTCGACATTTTTTAAGGCTTCATCCATAGGAACCTTCTTCACTCTCCGAAATTCCAGCAAAGCAACGATTCCGTATGTAATGATTCCTGCTGCAAACATCTGCACATAGATCATCGGGTCGATCCAGAGCGTGATCCATCCGGAAATACTGGACAGCATCATCTCCCGAAACAGAACTTTCATGATTACTGTTTCTAGTGGCAGACTCAAAAGCAGACAGAACACCACCACCAAAGACGTGGACATAATATATAGCTTGCTGATCTCGCCATTTGTATAGCCCAGGATTTTTACCATTGAGATAGACTGGGCATTTTTTTCGATAATGATCTTGGAAAGAAGATAGATCAGTACCATATAGATCATAATGGCAAATCCGTTTACCATACCCATCATACTTCCCATGGATACATCCAGCTGTCTGGAGATCTTTGTCAGTGCATCAAGGTCAACTACAGATCCTATATACTGGCTCTTGATATCTGTAAGCTCTGTATCTGAGAAATACCCACTGTAATAATCCTCTCCCAGATCAAAAATATCATTCAGTTCACTGCGGGGCATAAACACACACAAGGCAGCCGTATAATCATAAACTCCTGCTATTTTAAACGAATATTTCTCTTTTTCGTATTTTTCTTTCAGAGTGATGGTATCCCCCACATGAAGCAGGAATTTATCCGCATATGCGCTCGAAATATAAACTGCTGCGCTTTCTTTTTCTGCATTTGCCGTATTCTTGTTATCTGCTTTTTCTTTATTCACCGCTTCATCTTTTTTATCTTTTGTATTATTAAAATCTATCGTTACATACCTGCTGTCCGGTTCGATCCCGTAAAGCAGTACTTCCTCACTCTTATATTTTCCTGGCAGTGTATTCAGGGAATAAGCAGAAAATTCCTCTGCATCTTCATTGTCTGTTCTGGAATCCATATAAAACTCTAGCAGAGAAATCAGACCGTCAAATTTATTTCCACCTACTGCGCTGACCGGAACCTGAAGCATATACTGGTATTTTGCCAGCATATTGTTCTGGATTTCCACCTGGTAATGGGACAGTGCCGAAGGAAGCAGCAATCCGAACATCAGCAGCAGATTTGCAAACAGGATCCCGATAAACAGAACCATATAATTACTCATATTCTGAAAAATCACCCGAAGCCGGAATCTGGAAAAGATTTTCATCTTCGGACTCAGATAAATTGCCCTCTTCTGCTTTCTTCCCGACAAATCCCTGCGCAGGAATTTTAACGGTGACAGCTTCAGCTTATGTCTGAGCACTCCGTAATTTACCACCAGCATAATAACTACCGGAACCAGAGTTGTAAGCCCAAATGCCTCCCCATTCCATACGGTCACATAAGTCGGAAGACTATAGCTTCCATAATACATATCTGCACATACATCCTTTAATACAGTGTATCCAAGGATATTTCCGATCAGTGCACCCACAAAAGTAACCAGCACCGGAAGTGTCATATAGTGAAGAATCAGTTCCTGTCTGGTATATCCGGACGCACGTAAGGTACCGATAACACCGGCTTCTTTCCGTATCGTATTGCTGATGGTAATTCCGAATACAAAGGCCATGATCACCATAATAATATAAAGAAGCATGATCATCATGGCCTTGTCTCCACCCATATCATCCCCTGTAAAAGTAATGGCCTGATTCAGATACCGGGGTACAAAAGCCTCCAGTGTGACAATCTTTCCCATATCCTCCATCAGATCCTCGGAAACTTCTTTCTCTTCCTTTTCTGTCTTCGGTTTTTCGTCATAGATCCAGGAATAATTGTACTGCAGTTTTTCCTGATCCAAAGAATCAAACTCCTCCTCAGTCACAACAGAAACCCCAAATTTCACAGCATCAAACATGGAATCGTTGTTATTCTGAAACAGGCAGCTGTAGTCGGAAAGTGCCACCAGGCCGGTAATCTTCCAGGTTCTTTTTCCGCTCCGGAGCGTATCTCCCACAGACAGATTGTTGTTGTCTGCATACATTCTGTCAATGGCAATCTCTCCTGTCCCGGCAGGCAGCTCTCCCTTCATCAGGCAGACCTTGTCCACCTGCTGCCTGTTTTTAAAAAAACGCATGGTGCTTCCATTATCCAGAGGTTCCTCCACATAATAATTATCATACAGCTTCACACCCAGCGCCTCTATTTCTTCTCTCTGGGTTTTGTGGACTTGCTCTGCTGTGCGAAAGTTTCCGTCTTCTATGTTGTACTTCTCAAAACCTTCATTGTAAGCAATAAGCATACTGTTATCTGCAACCAGAAAGCCTGACACAAATCCAATGGATGCAACCATCAGGATAAATACAACCAGATACTTGCCCAGTTCTCCCTTCAGTTCTCTGGGCAGACGTTTGCGTAAAGGATTTTTCATCATATGCCTCCTTACCAGTCAAGCTCTGCTGCCGGGATCTTATGCTCATTGAGGTAGTTTTTGCGGATCATCCCATCGCGAAGCTTCACCACCCGGTCAGCCATATCTTTGATGGCATCGTTATGCGTTACCATGACGATGGTGTTGCCGTATTTCTGGTTTACCGTCTCGATCAGCTTCAGGATTTCCTTGGAGGTATTATAATCCAGGGCTCCTGTAGGCTCATCGCAAAGAAGAATATCCGGATTCTTTACAATGGCTCTGCCAATGGCAGTCCTTTGCTGCTGACCGCCGGAAAGCTGATTGGGAAGCTTTCTCTGGTGCTCATAGATTCCCAGCGTATGGAGCAGTTCATCTACATCCAGAGGCTTATCACTGAGATAGGCTCCCACCTCTATATTCTCCCGCACTGTAAGATTGGGGATCAGATTATACATCTGAAAAATATATCCCAGATGCTTACGCCTGTACAAAGACAGATTCTTCTCCGACATATCTGCCAGACGCTCCCCGTCTATGACCAGATTTCCCTCGTCTGCACTGTCAATCCCACCGATAATATTCAGAAGCGTAGACTTACCGGAACCAGACGGCCCCAGAAGCACACAAAACTCTCCTCTCTCAATGTCAAGATCCAGCCCTTTAAGCACATCCACCCGGCTGTCCCCTGCACCAAAAGACTTCTGAATTCCCTGTATCTGCAGAAACATTTTTTCATTCCTCCCTCATATCCACTTCCTGTGGAGCAAATTTCTTTAATTCTTTAATATAATAACACTGCTGTTTTACAATATTGTTATACTTCGCTAACTTCAGGTTAGTATAAACTTACTCCATTGTCAACTGATTTTCGTAGTTTTGTAAAATTTTATGGATATGTTCGTTACTGTTCACTCCGTTCACAGTAACGTAGCCAAAATTCATTCCAGATTGC
>OLPL01001767.1_pt1 | contig 12515 bp, 5 predicted proteins | sample 1673211 | NCBI WGS metagenome assembly OLPL01 (sample SAMEA3136766, study PRJEB25190) | human gut metagenome | reverse complement strand
CTTCTCGAAGCTGCGAATAAGATTCAGGGCGGTTCAACCATCGTTCAGTCTGATGCAACATCAACTGTTAAAATCAATGTTGAGGACACATCATTATCAGAACTGACTTCTAAGATTGATGAGAGTAAGCAGAAATTGCAAGATTTAGAAGCAGAAGCTTCTAAGATGGATGGAAAGCCGCTTGGAGAAAAGCAGAAAGAAGACTTACAGAAACTACAGTCTGAGATTGAAAAGACAAAGAATAATATATCTGTATTGCAAGAGGCTATCCGTGAGAAGAACGAAGAGACTTTTATTGGTAGATTGCGCAATCAGATTTCTGATTGCTGGCAGAAGATTTCCGATTTCGGACAGAGCATAAAAGACAAAATAACTCAACCTATTGATGAGCTGAAAGCAAAAGTAAGCGGTTCTTCCATCGGTCAGCGTTTTAGTGAGGAGTTCGCACAAGCAAAGTCTGGACTAAATAACTTTAAGAACGGAATCATCAATGTAATGACTGCCAATGGTAAGTTGCAAGGTGAGATTGGTAAGGTCGGCGAAGCTTTCAAGGCTCTTGGTATTCCCGTAACGGGTTCTCTTACGGCTATTAAATCTGTAACAAAAGCTCTGTGGGGAATGTGCGCAACACCAGTAGGTGCGGTAATTGCTGCAATCGCTCTTGCTTTCAAGGCGGTGCATACCTGGATGACTAAATCCGCAGAGGGTCAGAAAGTCTATACAAAGCTGATGGCATACTTTGGTTCTCTTGCTAAGTCTATCACTGATATTGTGATTATCTTCGGAGAATACTTGTACAAGTGCTTCACTAAGCCAAACGCTCCTCTTCGTGATTTCGGAAACAATTTCGTGAAGACGTTCAAAACCGCCGTAAAAGCTGCGGTGAACCTTATTGGTGGTCTTGGAACGACCATAAAAGGTGTATTAAATATGGATTGGGACACCTTTACTGCTGGTCTTAAAAAGACTTGGGATGGAATTAAGGGTGCTGGCGAAACTGTTATTGATGCATTTAAAACGAGTGTGTCAGGTGCAATAGGCGCAGTTAAGACCGCTTATGATGCTTTTACCAATGAAGATTTATCAAAGAAGTTAGGAGCGGCATTCAATGGAATACTTACAAAGGCAGAGCAAGCGGCTTCCCTTGCAGGTAAGATTCAAGAAACGCAAATCGCTATCAATAAGAATAAGGAAACTCAGCTCAAACTTGATGGAAAAATTGCCGAGGTAAGAAATAAAATATATACCTTACAAGGAAAGGAGAAAATCGCTGCCATTGAGGAGGCAAAGGCTCTTGTTAAGCAGAAATACGATTTTCAGATAAAGCAGCAGCAACAGCTCGTTGAGTTACATGAGAAGCAAGCTAAATTACATACTCAATCTTTGGAGAATATTGCCGCTGAGCGTGAGCTTAGAATGCAGGTTCTTAGAACGCAAGTTCAACAGAATAGTGAACAGAGAATGCTCATCAGACAAGAGGCAGCAGCAAAACGTTCTCTAGCGAATAAAGCAAAATCGGATACAAAGAAGGATGCTATTCAGCAAAAGCAGATTAATTCAGCAGAGGGGAAGCTTGATAATGTTATCTATAAGAATGCTTATGAGAGAGCAAAAGCTTGGCAATCTTTGGAACAGGAGGTAACCGATGCAAAGATTAAGGCGATGAAAGAAGGCGAAGAGAAGGTTATTGCCGAGCGCAAAAGAGAGCTATCCAAAGAAATTGAGCAGATTGAAGAACGAAAGAATGCAGCTATCAAGGCAGAGCGTGACCGACAGAAAGCTGAATTTGACGCACAGCAATCTGTTATCAAGGCAAAGGGTGGTAAGGCTGAGACTTGGGATGATAAGAAACATCTTGATTCAAAGAATATTCAGAAGATTACCGAGCAGTACACCATCATTGAACAGAAGACTGTAGAATCATACAATAATGAGATTTATGCTGATGAATTAAAATCATATCGTGAATACCTGAAGGAGTATGGTAACCTCGAACAGCAGAAGCTCGCCATCGTTGAGGAGTATAACGAGAAAATTAAAGAAGCAAGGGCTAAAGGTAATCTTTTCGAGGAAGCAAAGTTGAAAACTGACCTTGAAGAGCAGCTAAAGAAGCTCAACTTCAATAATTTCAAGGATTCTATTAACTGGGATTCTGTTTTCTCTGATATGGGAAGATTGAGTAAATCTTATCTCGAAGACCTAAGAAAAAAGCTCAAAGACCTTCTCGGTTCGGGTACTCTTGATATTGATGATATGAAGGTTGTATCTGAACAGATTGGTAAGATTGATGATGCAATTTCAGAGCAGACCGATAAGTGGGGATGGTCTAACGAGAAGGTGCGTGAATATAATCGTCTCTTGCAAGAGGCTGCTGACGCACAAGAGCGATTAAGAAAAGCTACAGTTGAGCAATATAATGCACAGGAACGACAGTCCTCTACGAGGATTGCTATACAAAAAGTCTTTGCTGAAACGGGTGTATCTGTAAGCACAAATAAGATAACCTCTCAGAACAAGAGCGCACTCTTTAATGAGAATAAGATGAATCTCAGTAATGAACAGCTTGAAAAATTAAAGAAACTCTTTGATGAGCTCGCTGTTTCTGAGGTAAAAGTCGGAAAGGCAACAAAGGACGTAAAGAAGGCACAAGAGGATGCAAATATATCACAAGATAAGGCAAGAAAGTCAATTAAGGAGATTGCTAATGAATGGGCAGAAAGCATCGGTAACGTTGCTAAAAAGCTACAAGAAGCAAGTGAATTGATTGATGTTCTCGGTTTCGGTGATTCAGACCTTGGAAAGAAGCTTAAAAGTGGTGCAGATGCCTTCAATAAGGGTTCGCAAGCGGCATCAGACTTTGCTACGGGCAACTATATCGGGGCAGCTATCAACGGCGTAGGGGCTATCAAATCGCTTGGTAGTGCTCTTGGTATCGGCAATGGAAGTAATGCGAAGGAGGTTGCGGAGACTACAAATCGCCTTACAGAATCCAACGAGCGATTGCAATACTCTATTGAGCAGTTGAAGAGTTCGATTGATAAGACCTCGGGAATGAGTGCCGTCAGCAATTATCAAAAAGCCTATGATGCACAGAAGCAAATCAATAAGCAGAGTATGGAAATTCTTCAATCACAGATGGGTTACCACGGCTCGCACCACTCTAACGCTTATTATTGGAATCTGTCAGCACAGGACTATGCGGCTATCAATCGCACGTTAGCACAACAGTCAGCGGTCAGAGGAGGCTATATTAATTCTACGATAAACAAGGTAAGTTCTTTGGAGGATATTTATAAGCTCACTCCAGAGCAGATGAAGGATATTCGCACATACAACCAAGATGTATGGAAGAATATGACCGACCAAGGTAAATATGATAAAACCGAATATTGGGAGAATTATACCGACCTTGCCGAGAAGCTTGAAGAGTTGACTAATAAAATCAATCAGAATCTTACGCAGACAACCTTCGATTCATTAAAGGACAACTTTATCAGCAATCTTATGGATATGAGTAAATCGGCGCAAGATTTCGCAAATGATTTCACAACGATGCTCAATAAGTCTATGCTTAACTTTGCCGTTGATGACCTTGCTAATAAGAGACTTAAAACCCTTTATGAAAAATGGGCAGATAAGATGAAGCAAGGACAGCTCTCTAATGACGATTTGGATATACTTAAAAAAGAGTATGATAACATCGTTGATGAAGGTTTGAAGATAAGAGATAATATTGCTGCAATAACAGGGTATAAAGAGGCGCAATCTCAGCAGACGGCAACGGGCAAGGGTATTGAGGCTATCACCGCAGACCAAGCAAGCAGCCTTATCGGCATCGGTTATGCGGTACAGATTGCACAAGAGCAAGGCAATGAGGTTCGTAAGGCTATCGCTATAGATGTATCTTTTTTGCGCATCTATGCTGCGCAGATATATAATAATATCTCAGAAATGCGAGATATTCAGTATCAGGGGTTGGAGCAGTTGGAAGCAATCAATAAGAATACTGCACCTATTATATTGATACGTGAGGACATCGCAAGTATGTATAAATTAATGAAGGATAAGTATTAAGTTATGAAGAATGATGCTTTTATTAAATTGGTCGATGAAGCGGATTCTGCTTACATTGACCTTGATACTTTCGGTATTACATTGGTAAGGGGTTGGCGAGAAGCTCTGCTAACCCCTGCCCCAGTAAAAAGCTATGTAACTAACGATAGCCGATTGGAACATGGGCAATCGGTTATCGCTACATCGAAGTATGCAAAGAAAGATAAGCGTGAAGTAAGTATCTCTTTCTTCCTTGAAGGTAGTTCAGAAGAAGATTACTTACAGAAGTATGAGGCTTTCCTTGATAAGATAGCTTATTCAGGTGAGTTTTGTATGAAAGTGCCACGCTTAAAGAGGGTTTTTAAACTTGTTTACACACAATGTTTGCAGTTTGGTGATTATGGCTTAAAAAGAGGTAAATTTGTACTCAAATTAACGGAGTACAACCCGAATGATAGAATTAAGTTATGATTAAGATATATGATATAAACGATAAATTGCTGATGCAAGCAGAAGTAACATCAGCAGCGAAGAGAGAACAGGAAATGTCTAAGTCTGATTACATTTCTCTTTCTTTCTCCGCTGCCGAGAAGGTTATTCTGCCCGTTGGTGCATATATCAATTATACATATAAGATAGATAAGGTAAGAGAGGTTACTAGGAAGTTCCTTCTCTTGGAATCGTATGAGCCTACTCAATCAGATGAATGCTCTTGGAAGTACACTCCTCAATTCCAGCATCCGAAGATGATTCTATCGAAGACCCCATTTTTTATCTATACTCGTAATTCACAGAATGTAGAGGTAAAACAAAATGTATGGTCTTTCGTTGGCACAACTTCCGTTCTCAGTGATAAGATTGCAGATTTCCTTAATAAGGATTTGATGTTTGGCGAATGCGGATGGAAAGTTATCTTCTCAAATGTAACGGCAAATACTGTCAACGTATCGTTCAGCGATAATGATTTTATTTCTGCACTTACAGCAATTACAAATGCTATTGGAGATAACTGCGAATGGCATATTGACTATGATGATGAAATTATCTACATCGGTAAGGTCTTAATCGGCGCAACTCCTGTCGTTTTAGAGGTTGGAAAGAATGTAGGTGTACCAAGTATCAATAATAGCAAAGAAGGCTACTATAACGCTTTCTCTATCTTCGGCGGCACAAGAAATATCACACAGGTTAATAGCAAGGGTGAGAATGTTTCATCTGGCGATATTCGTCTGCAATTAGATGAGGGCAATGGTACAATATTAATAGACGGAAAGGAACGCTCCTACTCTATTGATAAGTATTCTACCCTTGACCTTAGAGCGGATAAAACGAAAGAACCTCTCTTTACAAAGGTACTTGATTTTTCTCAGATTTTCCCTTCACTCAATACCTATGTATATAATGTGCGTGGGAGAGTTAAGTATGTGCTTGATGATAATAATAAGAAAATACCTATTTCTTATAATGCTGATGGCTCGGTTAAGGAATATAAGACCTTTACAGTATGGTATATGAGATTGGCTTATCCTACTACAGAAAAAGTAGAAGGAAAGACAATTATCAATACAACAGTTGATGATGGCGTTACTCATTATTGGTATGACTTTGAGGTTACAGATGATTTGCTTATCAATGGTAAGAATATCGGATGCTCATTTGAACCAAACTTTAATACGGGTGCGCTTTCTACTCCACTTGCTGGTCGTGGCTCTAACGGCGAATATGTAGGCTTTGAACTTACCTATCATAAAGAGGCATCATCCTCGCATACGTCAGATGATGTTAGTGATAGTAATTTCTCAGTATTGGCTGGTGATTACGAAATTATCTATCAAGAGGATAATGAGGTCATTATACCTACAAATGAAGCAGAAATGCTCATTCCTCGTGGAGAAAGCAAACCTTCTTTGAAGTGTAATATCACGGTACTCTATAATATCGCAATGGCTAATACTATCTATTATGAGGATGCTCAAAATAGATTGTTAGAGAAAGCGAAAGAGGAGATTGTTCGATTATTATCTGATTTGAATAACTATGAGGTTAAATCATATTCTGATGTATTCTTGGAAGATAACCCTCAACTACAAATCGGTCAGAGTGTAACGTATAAGGACGGACACGGATATGAGCTTGCGACAAGAGTATTGAAACTATCGACTAATATTGATTACGACTTTATTCAGTCGATTACAATAGGCAATCAAGTAATTAAGGGTACTATTACGCAGCTCAAAGAAGACGTACAGACAATTATTGCGAGCGGAGGAAGTAGCGGTAACGGAGGTGGATATTCCGTTTCCCAGCTAAGAAAACTCATTGCGAAGTACGGAAGTGATAATTTTATATCTAAGCAGTTCGATGATATTGCTAACGGTACTATCACCTTTCAGAAGGTGCAGAAGTTCTTGCAAGGCATTCTCATAGGCAATAACAACGCCTACAGCATTGACGCAAATGGAAACGCTATCCTCTCTAGTGTGTTGGTGAGTCTCTTGAAATCACTCGACTTTAACGAGGCAGAGCAGAGTGGTTTTGCTATTAAGCAACGAAGCGATGGTAAGTTTCAAATGTTGCTTACGGATTTGATAGTATGGGGTAAGGCAATTTTCAACACCCTCTTGATACGTGAACTCAGCTACGTTGGAGGTAACATCGTCCTCTCCCCTGCTGCTGGTAAGATAAGCTACATTAAGGAGGTCTTCAGCGAGACAACGAATGAGCTGATTGGCTGGAAATGCTATCTCCTCGCTGATGATGGAACGACCGCCACTATCAACTCATTCAAGGTGGATGACCAAGTTAGGTGCAAGACGTTCAACATCAAGGCTGGTGTCTATGAGAACGTCAGCAACAAAGATTACTGGAGACTTGTCACAAAGGTGTCAACCGAGAACGAGGTAATCACCGATGCCGAAGGTCACGAACTCTATGACGGAAAGAAGTTCGCATGGATTCAGATAGCGAAGGAGAACTGCATGGAAGGCTCGGATAACCCTGCTGTAGGAGATACCATCGTCCTCATGGGTAACAGAAGTGACAGAAGCCGACAGCACCTTCTGATGATGGAGACCGAAGGAGATTCCGCACCTACGTTCACCATGTACCGAGGTATCAACTCCTATTCTCTTAAAGGCAAATCCATCTTCGATGTAGGATTCAACGGCATCAACATCGTGTCAAAGTACTACCACATAACCACCGTTGACGGAGAGAAGATTTGGACTCCCGTCTATCGTGGTGATTGGAAGGAAGGTACGGAATACAGCTACTATGATGAGGTTACATGGCTTGGCACAAGATGGCTCTGTATCTCTCCAGAAGGACAGACCACAACAGATGAACCATCTGAGGATTCTCCATATTGGAAGGCTACCACCAACGTGTATACACCAAAGCTATACCTCTATACGGATATAGTCAATAGCGGAATTGCTATAGGCGAGACACACAACGTTACTTGCAAGCTAATGTTAGGCGATAAAGATGTGACAAACGGAGTAGCTTCATGGAAGGTGACACGCAAAACCGATGATTCCGTAGATGATGCTGCTTGGGCGACTAAGGATAAGGTTAAGAACTTCAATGGCTCAATAGATATTGTCTGGTCTAATGATGGAACAGAAGACGATTTGGGCAAGGGTGATACTGCGAAATTTGTATTCACAGCAACGACCACAACAGGAAAAATTCATCAAGAATATATTAAAGTTTAAAAAATAGGAGATTAAAAATATGGGAAAAGAAATTCATCTTTCGGCAACCGCAGCAGTCAGACGAACATTGAAGGGTGACACATTATCCCTCAGTCTGCAAACGAATGGTGTACCACTCTTTCAAGGTTTGAACCCAGATACGTTTACCGTGTCACCTAATTGGAGCGAAAGCGGAACGCATCCTATCATCACTCCATCTGTTGGCTCTGCACGTAAAAACAACGTAACACTGACAAATCACGCATGGGCTTACAACGGAAAAAATTTAGGATTCAGCTCTAGCGGTACTGGATGGGAGACCTCGACTGTTGATAATAGATTCAAACTTAATCATACTGATGGTTCTCTCTCTATTGTCGCAGACCTCGCATCTAAGGTCAATCAAGATTCCGATACTCTTACCTATTCGGGCGATGCCGTATTGGGAGCTAGTATATACCCAATGGAGAAAAGCATTGATATATTGGTATCTATGTTGGGTGGCTCATCTTATTTCGGAGGTGTGTCTGCTGATACTACGGTATTAAGCAAGGGACAGACGCAAGCTATCCTCAGACCTTGGCTGTTTAACTCCGCAGGTGGAGAGGTTTCTACCTATACAATTAATCTGTATCGTGGCAGCGGAACAGACCTTGCAGGAACTTACACAAATCCGGAAAGCGGTATCACTATACACAGAGATAAGACGGGAGATTCGGACAAACTCTATGTAGATAGTCATCAGCTCTTCGTCCTTGAGTTCGTTGTTGATGGTGCTGCCGTGTATAGAACAGGTATCAGCATTGATGATATTTCTGATATTTATCAGATTGCCCTTAATTCAGAAGGTCAGGTTGATGAAGATAGTAATCAGACGTTTCGCTGTATCGTTACCAACTGCGAGACAGGTAAAGTACCGAATAGTATAACTGGTAATGTTACCTTCGTTATCTATACTGATAGCAAAGGTAACATCGAGAATAAACGCTCGGAGACGATGACTTGGGCAAAGAACGTCAGTGATGGATTCATTGTAAGGAATGCTGATACGATTGACGAGAACAAGAATATCATCGGTGTATCGGTGTCAGCAGATGCTTATTTAACAGTTGAAGATTAGGAGAAACGCTTATGCCAATAGTTAGTAACAAGGCGAATAGAAAATTCGCACCTTTGGACGTTTCTGTATCAGTGGTGTGCGCATCGCCTAAGTCTCCATTCATGCAGACCATGTCGGGTGATAAATTCTTCCCAGACAGAACACAGGAAGGATATGAATGTGTTGCTTATCCACAAGTCAACGCTACGGCAAAGGATGAATCATGGGATAGCAAGCTGTCGAATATGTCTCTTGCTAATATGGTGTGGAAGGTTTCTACTGGTACTGAATGGAAGGACATCTCTAAGATTAATGCTTGGAGCGGTAAGTATAGTATTGATGCGAGCAATACTACTAGTCGTGGTAAACTCACTATAAAGAGGAATCTTTCAAGTAATGATAAGCAGCAGTTGCAATTCGAAGCTGACCTGTATGATTACAGAACGAACTCTGTATTGCATATCACCGCTGACCCTATCACTCTGTATACGGCAGATAAGGGTGCAGATACCTATGGTATGGGAATTCGGGAAGATACTGATATATCATATAACCCATTCCTTGACAAACTGGCACTCTACGAGTATAAGGTTGCTAATAACATCATATCTGCATCTACGGAAGCAAGAAACGCTTGCTTTGACGGCAATCAGTATGAATGTCATATTCCGATTGATGTATATAAGTCTAAGGATAGAATTACAAGCGGATTTGCAATCGAGCTATATCGTGGAACGACTAAGATGTCCGCTTCGTCTGCTTCAAGCCCTAACGAGATTATCTCTATCTCCACATCAGAGATTGTGCTTGACCTTAGACTTGTAGAGAAGAATAATTATACCATCAAGGCGGTAATAGACGGTAAGGCTGTTGCTCAGTTCCAATTTTCCGCTTCTAGGTTCTATACTTCTTTCGGACAGCCTAAGTTCATGGTATGCAATGATATTGAATGGGGTAAGATATACAGAAGCAACAAGGCTATTTTGGAGTACAACGGAAGGGTTGTTGAATACCCTAACCGCATCGTAGAATTGCAATGGCATACCGAAGCAACTAACGGTAATATCGTCACAAGTAAGTCTTGGCAAGAGGGAGATTCATGCTACTTCTCAATCAAGGAATCTGGTCTTGGCGATGTTGAGAGCGATTATCTTGAAGAACAGATAGAATACGGACAGAGACCTGCCAACGACTATCTCCTTGACGAAGGTGACAATTACTTGCTTGATGAGAATGGCAATCCGTTGATAGATTAGTAACATTTAAAATATAATATATATGGGTGTAAAATTAACAGAGAAACAAGTCGTGTCGGCAATGAATGCCGACCAGACCTTTCTGATTGTTGCCGATGGTGCTCTTCGTAGATTAAGCCTCGGTGACCTTCAGAAGATGATGGGTAATAATATTTTCTACCCATCAATCACATTGGAGCAGTCTTCTAATCCTAAATTCGCTCTGCCAACGCCTTTCATGGCTGATATGTATCAGAGGGCAATGGGTGGATATATGATGAAGGTAGTTAACGGCAAGGTGTATGCTGCAAAGCTAAACCCTAGTAACTGGGAGTTCTTTGCTGACGGAACACAGGTGGATGATGCCTCTAAGTATGAGACGATGGTTCATCTTCCCGATTGCCATTTCAAGGCTGATAATAAGACTTTGCAATTCGGTGGTCTATTCCCTATCTCAGGTGGCAAAACCTTCGATTCTCCTAATTGGGTAGGTGCTTACGAAATGTATGTAGATGGTAATAGTGTAGGACATTCCAGACCAAACGTTTCGCCATCGCATTCTAGGACTATGAGTAGCTTTTGGTCTTGCGCACAAAAGCTTGGTTCTAAATTCGGTCTTGCTAACTACGGATTTCAATGCCTTATAGAAGCACTGTATCAGGTAAGTTTTGGTAACCTCAATAGCCAATCAGTTATCGGTTCGGGATTTCAGCATAGTAATTGGGAAGCATGCCGTAATGTTGTAATGGGTAAATGTATCTCTCTCGGAGATGGTAGTGGAAAGATACTATATAATGATGCTACTCTCGGTAACCAATATCCTGTTAAGTTGTTCGGATTCGAGGACTTATGGGGTAAGCTTTGGGAGTTCCGCCCAGGAATCCGTTTCTACATGGATGGAGATACCAGATACGCTGTTGTCTATAGCGGTAATCAGGTAAGTAATACGGCAAATGGGCGAAAATTTACCATTCCGTCATCAGCTAATGGAGAGTTTATTACACGAAAGACACTGGGTGCATATTGGGATGCGTTTCCGCAAGCAGTAGGAGGCGGTGATAGCACGTACTACTGCGATGGATTCTGGGCTTCGACAAGTGGCGAGCTGCTGTACGTTGGGGGTCACGCTTCCTACGGGTCGCGATGCGGTCTTTCGTCTGCGTGCTCGGCCGACGGTTTCTCGTTCTCGTGGCCGAACTTCGGCGCTCGCTTGGCTTTCTACGGAAACCCGACAATCGTGAGCGGTTCGGAGCTCATGGCTATGTGAGCCAACGCCTAGCGTTGGCTGCACATCTGCCAGTGAGCTAGACAGAAATAGAGAATTAATAAAAATAATGTAAAACGCAAGATTGAAACTGCAAAGTTGAAATCTCCTTATAATAGGATTCGCAGAAGCACAAAAATATAAACAACCCATTTCCGTGCGATAAGATTTTCTACAACCATGGAGTGGGTGAAGAAAAGGTGATACATCATGGAGCTGCTGAACGTTGGGGGTAACGCTAACAACAGGTCGCGATGCGGTCTTTCGTATGCGAACTCGAACAACGGTTTCTCGAACTCGAGGACGAACATCGGCGCTCGCTTGAATTACTACACAAGATTTCTATTTTTAGAATGACGATATAATTTACACTGTTCCTCGCAAGTCGTAAAGCTACGGGATAGATTTTGGACGAGAGAGCACATGATTGAACCTGTCTCGATGGAGGGATATTTATTCCGACAGAGCGAAGATTAAAGGCGTTGGGTATGAGCAGTTTGGTATGTCCGACTACAACAGAGTCCCCTCTCGCAAGTAAGTGATACAGTTGTACGTATGTGCCGAAAGCCAGTGAGCCGATAGTGTAGAAAGCCTATTGATAAGGAAAGCGATTTTTGAAATATTGGTTGATATAGAAATGACGGACACACAAGAGCTGGCGTATAATCGAAAGGCTAAACTTCGCAAGAAGCATAGAAAGGTCAGAGTAGAGCTTGTCAGTGATATGACTAACCTCAATATTGCGGTAAGTAAATCACGCAAGGGTAAGGAAGGCAAGAAGGGAGTTGTGATATTCGATAAAGACTATAATGGTAATCTTTTGAGATTACAGAGAAGTCTTATAGATGGAACTTACAAGACTAGCGAAGGGCACGATTGTATGAGACGATGCCCTTGCGGTAAGGTAAGAAAGCTCCATAAGCTTCCGTACTTCCCAGACCACGTTGAGCAGCATGCCTTGATGCAAGTTCTGATGCCGCACCTTATAAGAGCTCTCTATATAGAGAGTGGGGCAAGTGTAAAAGGCAGAGGAATGATTTATGCGAAGCGCAGAACAGAACGATGGATAGACGAGAATAAGTCATGTGGAATATTGTACTATTGCAAACTTGACTTCGTTAAATTCTATGAGAACGTAGACCAGCAGGAGATATACAAATCTCTGTGTG
>OLPL01001765.1_pt1 | contig 12531 bp, 9 predicted proteins | sample 1673211 | NCBI WGS metagenome assembly OLPL01 (sample SAMEA3136766, study PRJEB25190) | human gut metagenome | reverse complement strand
CCGGTGGAGGATGCGAGGAGAATGCGCGAAACTGCTGTCCACAATGTGGGAGTACAGAAGCGAAAACAATTTTCAGTAGAGAAGACGGTTCTCTGGTTGAATGCGCTGTTTGTGGTACGGGGTACTGGAAAATTTAAAGCGCATTCCCAAAGTCCCTGGCTCGCAGCCTTTTAGTGGAAAATCCCGCAGTCCGTATTGATGATAACGGATTGCGGGATTTTTTATAAAAAAGATACTTTAATATTGCTCTTTACAATAGGTATAATTATTTTAAATATGTTTAACATTGGCAATACACAGAATTTAACATAGACAGCTATAATATCTTTCAGAAAAGGAAAAAAGAATGATATTTTTGAGTTGCTGCGAAGTAACCGAACAGTAACGCTTTTTAAGGCAAGGAGGCTTCTTTTATGAGAAAGATATTACAGAGAAATGAGAAAGTGGAGCTTAACAGTTTTATAGATGAATTTGTAAAGGCAAGACAGAAATACTTTACACCAGGTCAGGAATGGCTGGAAGCAGAGCTGGCGGAGGAAAAGATTAGCGTGTATATGGATAAAGCACAGCTGGAAAAAGATCTGGATGAGCTTGTAAAGACCAGTTTGATGTATGGCAAGGTACGGAATCTGGAAATGAAGATTCAGGTGAAAAAGACTGCAGATGGTGCTGGAATCTGTTTCTCGGATAATGGTGTTGGAAACTGGAGAAATAAGAGCATCTGTGTAACAGGAAAGCCTGGCAGAGGCCTGGAAACAAAGAAAATCTGGGGCGTGCAGGTTGCCTGAGTGTCAGTATATTAATGGTTTGAAAAAGGTTCTTTGCAAGACAAGTCAATATGGCAGTTACTTAATATTCGATGTACTAGTAACAAAAAAAGCTGCAAAGTTATAAGCATTATAAACCCTGCAGCTTTTCTGCTGTGTAAGATATTCAAAGAATCTTTGAAATTATAACCATTATTTTACAATCACTCCATCCTCATCCCAGAGATCGTGCCAGTCCTTTGCACCTTCCCACAGGAATACATGGCCTTTGATCAGACGGTTATTCTTATCAAGGGAACGGATGGTTTCCATCTCTTCTTCTGTCAGTCTTCCGCTTCGAACCGTCAGGGCACCGCCCTCCTCGATCCGGCACTTGCCGTATTCTGTCGCCGTACAGGCAAGGGATGCAATCTCATATTTCTTCAGAAAACTGCAGATCTCCCGGCCTTCCGTCGTTCCGGCAAAGACGATTACTTTATTCATAGCGATATCCCCTCGGCGTTACCATGTGATCCCGGATTTCCTTTGTCTGACTGTTTCCGATAAATACCGTCGTAAACATATCCACTTTTGTATTGCGAAGTTCTGCAAGCGTCATGGTCCGGCTCGTCTCCCCGTCTCTTCCGATCTGGCTTACGATTCCGCAGACGGTTTCCGGCGCTTTGTAACGAAGCATCAGATCACACGCTTTTTCCAGATAATCCGCTCTCTTATGGCTTCCCGGGTTATAAAGACAGATGACAAAATCCGCTTCCGATGCCAGCAGAAGACGTTTTTCAATTTTCTCCCACGGTGTCAGAAGATCGCTCAGGCTGATCAGGGCGAAGTCGTGGATCAACGGTGCACCAAGAACGGCAGCGCCTCCCGTTGCGGCGGTCACGCCTGGAATTACCTTAATTTCAATATCAGGCCATTCTTCCGAAAGCTCATACATCAGACCTGCCATACCGTAAACGCCGGCATCTCCGCTGCAGATCATAGCAACCTGTTTTCCCTCTGCCGCAGTTTCAAATGCCAGACGGCAGCGCTCCACCTCTTTCCGCATCGGCGTCGTCAGAAATTCTTTTCCTGCAAAATGTTCTTTTACCAGATCCACATAGACGGTATAGCCGATGATCACATCGCAGTTCCGCAGCGCATCCGCCGCCTCGATCGTCATTTTTTCATATGCTCCGGGGCCGATGCCCACGACAAAAATTGTACTCAAAATACTGCCCTCCAGTCCGCCGCAGCCAGTGCAACTGTTACACCGTCCGCTGCCTTTTTTTTCTTTATCAGTCTGCCGCCGGCGAGAACTGCGCTGCGCTCACAGACATTGTCAATTCCTGTAATCTTCTTCACAAACGGAGACGGCGTAAATTCCCCCTCCGCCGTTTCCAGTTCTTCTGCAGAAAAGGTCCGGTACTGCCAGCCATACTTTTCCACCAGCTGCAGAATTCCCGGCTCCTGCGCTTTCAGATCAATACTTGCCGCCTGTCGAACTGCTTTTGGAGAAATCCCGGCCGCCGCAAGTGCCGCAAGAACCTTTTCTTCAATCCGGCCGGCCGGTGTATTCTTCTTACAGCCGATGCCGACGGTGATCACCTTCGGGATCAGGTGAAGTGTTCTCTCATATGGCGAATCCTCTTCCGATGTGGTAATGCAGATTCCCATCGACGGTTTTGCCGCCTCTTCCGGGATCAGTTCCTCCGGTTTTGTTCCCTCCACCGGAAAACGACTGCAGAATCCAACCGTTTTTCCGTCCACCAGAAGCGCCGCTGCCTCTTTTGCCAGCTCCATCTCACAAATTTCACAATGATTTTTTACAGCAAAGACATCGACCGCAAACTTGTGATTGACATCCGTTGCCGTTGTAATGACCGGAACCGCACCCGTTACAGCTGCAACTTCTTCCGTCAGCTCGTTTGCCCCGCCGATATGGCCGGAAAGTAATGAAATCACGAACTTTCCCTGTTCATCCATACACAGAACCGCCGGATCTGTCTTTTTACTTTTCACGTACGGTGCAATACTGCGCACCGCAATCCCGCACGCCCCGATAAACAAAATCGCATCCATTTCCTGAAACATGCGCTCTGTCCATGCAGGAAGCGACGGTGCAATCGCAGGAATTCCCGCTTCTTTCCCGTACTTTTCCAGTGCATATCCTTCACAGCTGTGTTTTTTCAGTGCCGCACAGAGTTTTTGATTCCAGACGCATCCGTTTCTTGTAAAACTTGCTATGGCTATTTTCATCTTATTTTTCTGCCTCTCGGAATTCGGTGGTAAACGCCGGATTGTACAGATCACTTCTGCGGTAATTTCCCTGGGAAACGGCATTTCCGATGATCATCAGCGCTGTCTTGGTGATCTGGTTCTTTTTCGCCGTCTCGGCAAGTGTTCCAACGGTGCAGACGAACGTCTTCTCCTCCGGCCAGGTTGCTTTGTAAACGATCGCTGCCGGAGTATCTGCCGTATAGCCGCCTGCAATCAGCTCACGGGAAAGTTCCTCTAAGAGTCCCGTGCTTAAGAATACAACCATCGTTGCCTGATGTGCCGCAAAAGACGCAATGCTCTCCCGCTCCGGAACCGGTGTTCTTCCGGCCATTCTGGTGATGACAACACTCTGGGAGATATCCGGCAGCGTATATTCCATTTCAAGGGCAGCAGCCGCTCCGCAGAAAGAGCTGACACCCGGACAGTCATCGTGAGCGATTCCAAGGGCATCGAGCGCATCAATCTGTTCGCGGATTGCACCGTACAGGCACGGATCTCCCGTGTGGAGTCTTGCCACAGTCTGGCCTTTGCTTTCGGCCTCTTTCATAACATCAATCACCTGCTCCAGCGTCATGGTTGCACTGTTATATACCACACAGCCCTCTTTTTTCAGATCCAGCAGTGCCGGATTGACAAGAGAACCTGCATAAATGATAATGTCCGCCTCACCAAGCAGCTTCTGTCCTCTTACCGTAATCAGATCCGGGGCTCCAGGGCCCGCTCCAATAAAATGTACCATCTATTTTTTCCTCTTTTCTTTTACAATAATCAGTGAATAGTAACTTGCCTGGTCCGGGATTTCTTCCGCGCTGAAATACTTCTGTTCCGTATCCATGCCGCAGTTTTCTACCATCACCGCCCGGCAGTTCTTTTCCTTCAGGAACTGTTTCACAGCCGGCATCTTTTTACCCGCTTTCATCAGAACCTTTGTTCCTGAAAGTTCCAGTGCATCTTCAATCTGGTAAGACGCCGGAATCACATGCAGTTCTTCGGAATTTTCCACCAGTCCCTCGGAAAGAGATGCTGCTGCCGCGCAGAACGATGTAACACCGCTTACAATTCTCGCATCGTAACCGTCTTCCAGTACCCGTCTGTGTACATAAAGGTAGGTAGAATACACAGTTGGATCTCCGAGTGTCAGAAATACTACGTTTTTTCCTGCATCCAGCAGCTCCTCTATTTTTTCTGCACCGCGCCGGTGATTTTCCTCCAGTTCTTTGGCATTCTTTGTCATCGGCATTGGAATAGCAACGAGCTCTTTTTCTGCCAGTTCCGGCACTGCCTGAACAGCAATCTGGTAGGCAATGCTCTCTTCCGGTTTCTCTCCTGGTACTGCAATCGTATCATTTTCCCGGATCAGACGGACGGCCTTTAACGTCATAAGCTCCGGGTCTCCCGGTCCGATTCCTGTTCCAAATAAAATTCCTGTCATTTTGTTTTTACTCTTTTCTGTTTTCTTTTTCTTCCTGCTCCCGCAGGCGCTCCAGAAGTTCTCCCGCTCCCGGGGTTTCCCCGAGCAGGCCCTCATTGCTTGAAAAAACAATCGCCTCCGTCTGCACTCTGCCCTCAATATGGTAATTCATGTAAAAAGCAATTTTTTCTGTCACTTTTTCCATGGTCTCTTTCAGGCATCCTGCTTCCTTTAAAATCTGCACCGCTTCTTCCGTCGTTCCGGTCTCCAGCAGTTTTTTTGCCAGTGCAAGATCCGCCCCTGCACGCACCGCCTGCGCCGTAAGAAGCTCCGCACGGCAGTCTGCCTCGTGGGAATGGGTATTCATAATTCCGCCGGACACCTTGACAAATTTTCCAAGATGTGCCACAAAAAGGATGGCGTCAAAGCCGAGCTCAGCTGCAAATTCCAGTGTTTTTCCGACGTAATTACTGCACTTAACGGAATGGTCTGCACGGACCCACGGATACGTTTTTAAGAAGTCCTGTCCGTAATTTCCCGGTGTTACCAGAAGGACGCGGTCACCCTGTGCTTTCCGCATTTCCATCTCGACGCGGATCGTGGAAATCAGCGCCTCCTCGCTCATCGGCACTACAATCCCGCTCGTTCCAAGGATTGAAATGCCGCCGGTGATGCCAAGTCTCGGATTGAATGTATGCTTTGCCAGTTCTTCCCCTTCCGGTACGGAGATGATAACCTGCAGTGCGCGGAAATCATCGAGTTTTTTCTGAATCTCCTCCACATTCTCGCGGATCATCTGGCGCGGTACATGGTTGATCGCCGCGTTTCCGACCGGCTGATCCAGCCCCGGCTTTGTCACACGCCCGACGCCGAATCCTCCATCGATTACAATTCCCTCTTCTGTTCCAAACGTCACTTCCGCGTAAATCAATGCTTTATCTGTCACATCCGGATCATCCCCGCCGTCTTTTCGGACGGCACAGCTTACTTTTTCGGCACTTCTCCGGATATCCAGCAATTCCAGATTCAGAACAATGCCCTTTGGCGTATGGATTTTCACTTCCTGTATTTCTTTCCCGGAAAGCAGCATAAACGCCGCTCCCCGCGCTGCCGCTGCAGCGCAGGAACCCGTCGTATATCCCATGCGGAGTTTCTTGCTGCCGCGCATAATATATGCATCTTCTAAGCCTGTCCTGCTCATGTTTTTCTCCTTAACAGATCCGGCGGTTTTTCTGCCGGATCACGCTATCTGTTTTATCATAACACACAATGAAAAAATGCTGAACCATTTTCGCATATTTTTTCAAAAAAGATCAATTTTTCCCGGCTGTTTTTCTATCTCAGAAACTTATTCTTTTCCCAGCTTCCTGTTGTTTCAAACTCCGCGGCTCTTCTTTCTGCCTGTTTTACAATTTTTTCATCAATTCCCATATTTCCAAGCAGCGCAATCGCATTCTTTCCTCTTGCCGGCCCCTGTTCCAGGCGATACGGGAAGGAAATACTCTGCGCGGTAATCTGCTCTTCAAAATGATAATTGGTGTAGAGATCTTCCAGCAGATACGTCAGTTCAGTATCATGTGTTGCTGCAAGACAGAGCACATTTGCACGGCGCAGGGCAGCAAGCACACTCTCTGACGCTGCAATCCGCTCCGTCGTGTTTGTTCCCCGCAGCACCTCATCAATGACGCACAGAAGCGGTGTTTTTTCACGGCTTGCCTCCAGAATCCGTTTTAAAGATTTTACTTCCACAACAAAGTAACTCTCTCCCTGTGCCAGATTATCGCGGAGTGCCATGGATGTCATGATCCGGCACACAACACCGCGATACCGCTTCGAAAGACTCGTGTTCAGTGCCTGTGCCAGAATCGCATTCACTGCCATGTTTTTCATAAATGTGGATTTTCCCGACGCATTCGAGCCGGTCAGCAGAATTCCGCCCTCCGCATACAGACTGTTTGCCACCGGATGTGTCAGAAGCGGATGATAAAGCTCCTCCGCATCGATCCGACAGCCCGCCTTTTTCTCATCCAGGAATTCCGGCCGGCAGTAATACGAAAGGCTCTCCCGGTACGATGCTGCAGACAGTGCAAAGTCCAGGAGTCCAAGATCCTCTGCCATCTGCAGAATCGCTTTTTCATACGATTTCACTCCGGAAACAACCGAAGAATACTCGATCAGATCCAGCAGAAAGAACGTGTGAAAGTATGCAAAAATCATGTTTGCTGCACCGCCCTGCGATTCTTTCGTATTCACAAGTGTTCTGCATTTTCTTGTAATCGGACGGAGTTGTTTTTCCTGTTCTTCCAGACGCTTCTGATACATTTCCAATCCGGAAATTTTTTCTTTTCCAAGTTCCCTGGCTGTCCGCTGCAGCCGCAGGATACAGCCAAACGCTTTTAATGCACTCTCCAGCTTTTTGCTCTCCCTTCCATGCATCAGTCCGTTGCCGACCATAGAAGCAAACAGAACAGCCACACCCAGCGGAGGCAGTACAAACAGCAGTCCAATTCCAAGCACAGCAATACCGGCCATCAGAAGATATTTTCCCTTCTCTCCCGGCTCCGCCTCCATCAGTACGGCTATTTCTTCTGTCGGCGGATTCATCTTTTCTTTTCCCATCAAAAGAAGTGCTTTCTGCACTGCTTCTCTGGCTTTTTGGTTCTCTGCAAAAAGCTTCATCAGCCGTTCCCGCTCTTCCCTGATTTCTGTTGTTGTGACCGGCATCCGAAGCGCCGTGTACAGATATTCTTCCCCGCACACCGACACTGTGTGGTCAACTGTGTCAAAAACCGCATCGAGATCCAGGTCATTCCAGGTAATCGCGTCCACGCAGAAGCTTTCCCCTGCTTTTCGTCTCAGACACGCTTCCAGTTTTTCTTTCTTTTCCCGTGCCGTCCGTTTCTCCTGCTTTTTTCCCCATTTCTTCCGCAGTTGTACCAGCTTCTTTTCCTGTTCATTTCTGTTATTCTGTACCATCCAAACTCCCAGCAGTATCAGAACCACAAAAATTCCTGCCGTCGTGTACAGTTCTTTCATGTCTTATCGCCATCCTTTTTCCTGCTCTGTATCATAAATCTTTTGATTCTGTCTTATTCTAGCACAGAACCCTCTTCCCTTCCAGATTTTGTTGCAAAAACCATCTCCACCGCCGCATGTACAGCCAGTCTCTGTGAACTGCTGCCGTCACCAATGCAGGTGGAAAGGGTAAGTATCTTTTGAACTTCCTTTTCCTCACCGCTGCCAAAGATAATGCTGTTTTCCTTTCTTTCCTGTACCCATGCATTCCAGTCCGCATCGCTCCATGCTCCCAGCCGGTAAACATCACTTTTGGCATCCGTCTCCTCCACACTCCAAATACGGCACTGCCATGCTTCACCCGGCAAATACAGGTACAGATACGGAAATTCCTGTTCCCACGACGCCTCACGATACTTTTTCAATCCTCCGAACATCGTTCCATCCCGCATATTATGCCCATATAAAATCGTGTGACGTTCAGAAAAATCCTCCGGTGTATCACACGGTGCAAAAATACTGCCGTAAATCCGCTCCCTGCAAAACGCATCGTGTGTCAGATAATATGCGTTATCCTGCCCGTGCGCAACCGGAACATCTAAGGCGCAGCCCGGAATCCAGAGCCACGCGCAGATTTCTCTATTTTTTGATCGAAGTCCTGCAAAATCAATTGTCCGAAACAGATTTTGATCTGTACTGCCCGGTTCCTGCTCCTGCACTTCTTCGCTTTTTTCGTTTTCCTCTTTGTTCTCTTCTTTTTCTTCTCTGACATACATCTCCACCGCTTCTTCCTGTTCTTTTCGAATCTGCCGGTTTACCTGAATCTGCGGCAGATACCAGAAAAAAAGCGCCGCCAATGTCAGAACTGCAATCCCTCTTCTTTTTCTGCTGATTTTTTCTCTCTCCATTTTGTTTTCATTCCACCACCCGAACCGATGGTGGAATGTTTTTCCGTTTTGTTATTCAACCGGAATCCGGTTTTTTACAATACTGTTGTGTCCATAATCATCCCAGCGGTATTTCTGATTTTCAAATACAACCTCACTTTCTTTGGGATGTCCGCAAAGATTTACCGATACCGAAAAGACGCGCGCAGGATCTTTTCCATATGCCGGCTCTTCTAGTTTTTTCACGGTAACATTCTTCGTACCTGTCACCTGCATAAGCGAATACCGCAGCACCTTCTTCTCCTGTACCCGGTAATCGTTTCCTGCCGGAATTCCCCGGATCTGTACCGACTGTTCCGTGTAGCCGTCCTGATCTGTCGTTTTCTCCACCTGTGTTTTTGTAAACGTAAGATAGCATTGGTATGTATGCTCTTTTCCATACAGATCCTTTCCCTTCACGGAAAACAGAAACGTTGGATTTCCATGCGCCCATGTAATCTCATCCGCCTTGATCTTCTTTGTAATCGTCAAGGTTTCACATGCAAGATCCTTCATCGTCACGGTCTGCACTTCCTGTTTTGCCTCCAGCACAAACGAAACCGGTTCTGCCGCAAGGTATCCATCCGGCGCGGCCTCCTCCACAAGGACATAAGAACCCGGCTTTAATTTTTCCAGTTCATGCGGGCCGCTTCCTCCTGAAATCCAGCTGTCCACACGGTTTCCATCCATATCTTTTAATACCAGCTTTGCGCCGGAAATTCGTTTTCCGCTCTCTGCATCTATTTTTTCAATTGTCAGATGTGTTCCATCATTTTCGACCGTCACCGACAGTTCCGATTTACCGTCAATTTTTCCGTTTTCTACCACAAATTCCCGGCATGTGCTGTCCAGCAGATAGCCCTCCGGAGATGCTGTCTCCTGATAGTACCAGACACCGTCCAAAAGTCCCGTCAGCTCAATTTTTCCATTTGCATCCGTCTTTTTTGTCTCATCAAAACTTCCATCTTTCGTCCAGATATGAAAGGCTGCTCCCTGAAGCACTTTTCCGTCTCCCTGACTTACTTTCTGCAGAACAAAACGGTTCTTCCAGTTTGTAAACGTCAGTGTGATCTGTGCGTTTTGTTCCCCGATCGTTATTTTCTTTTCCGTCGGATCCAGCACATATCCATTTGGAGCCGCCGTTTCCCGCACAAGATACGTTCCGTACTCCAGCCCGTCTTTGAACGCCTCTCCATTTTCATCCGTTTTCAGCACAGCTGCTACCGCCTGATCCGGAAACAGCACTGTTCCGTTTACCGTTGTAATTGCTCCGCTCGCAATCACCTGATATGTTGCACCAGAAAGTGCTTTCCCTGAGTTTTCTTCCGTCTTTTTTATCTTCAGTGAGCCTGTTTTTCTTGTGTTTTCTGCCTCCAGATGGATCGTCTGCATGCCTTCCTTGTCAATGGAAAATTCCTGCTCCCAGCTTCCTGCATAACCAGCTGGATTCTTTGTCTCCACAACACGGAATTTTCCATTTTCACTGTCTGTATCCAGAATTCCCTCCAACAGATAAGAACCCGTTTTTTTCACCCAGTTCATCTTTTTGAATTCACTCCAGGTGTTGTTTTTCCAGCGGTACACGGTAAATTCTGCACCCGAAATAGCTTCTTTTGTCTCTGCATCCATTTTTTTCACTACAAGATCTCCTACTTTCGACAGATGACAGGGAACGTTCGCTGTGTAACCAAATTCCGAAGTATTCCACGGCACAACAGTTATTCCCGTTTCCCGGGATGCTCCATGCCAGTTGTTGTACGTACTGGAAGTATCGTTTACAAAATTATCCGGCCATTTTTTCGGTGCTTTCACTCCGCCGCCGGGACCAGTTACCGCGTCGTTAGTGCCTCCATCATAGAAAATCATCGTCTGGGAATTTCCTTCAAAGGTAACTGTAACCCAGCCTTCCGAATTTTCCGGAGTTGTTCCACCGTCCGGCTCAGAGCCGCGTCTTGCCGACCAGATCGCTTCTGTTCTGGCATCGTAGACGATTCTGGCATCTGCCTCCTTCGTCAGATAGATATGTTCTGTCTCATCAGCCAGATAAAAGCCCTGCTTAAAGTCCAGATCTGAAAGTGTAAAATATCCTTTCACATTCAGCGGATTTCCTTTACTGTCGTAATAAGCAAACCGTACCTTGATCCAGAGCAGACCTTTAATATCAATGACCGGCTTATTGTGGTCAATCGCCACGACTACCGCATCCACGTCCTCATACCCTGATGGTACAACCGTGTTCTGCCAGTCTTCCAGCCAGATCCGCATCGTTACATTTTCCCCGTGGCACTCTCCAACATTCGTATATTCCGCATACATTTTTCCTTTTTTCGACTCCAGCGGCGTGAAGGAACGGAGATTACTCCATCCCTTCACATCGGCCGCCGGCCACCATGTGGAACAGCATTTCGAATGGCTCTCTCCGTTTTTGCAGAACAGATTGTCCCAGGTACTTCCATCTGTACTTCCAAAACGGATTTTTGTCTCACTTCCGATCAGCGGGGTAAAATCATATCGGCCGTCAATAACAGAGTCCGATGATACAACTTCTCCGATTCCGGCTTTCGAAAGAGAAGGAAGACTCGTAAGACTCGAAGCCAGAACATCTTCCCGAAAACAAAATCCCAACAACAGCAGAATTCCTGCGAGAAACCAGAAGCTTTTCTTTGCTCTTTTCATTCTTTCCTCCTTTCAGACCGGCCCGCGGCAAGAAACAGGAAGGCTCCTGTCACGGCAATTCCAATGGGGACCGCTGCTGACGGATCGCGCAGACCTGTTTTTGGCGCGCTGTGCCAGATAGAGGGGCCTTCTTCCTGCGGCAGATCTTCTCCTTCGACAGAAAAAATCCATTTTACCCCGCTTTTCCGAAGTGCCCATTCATTTCCAAGTTCTGACGGCACACGGATTGAAAAACAGATTTCTTTCCGTTCATCTGGACTGCATATTCCAAGACTTTTTGCTGCCCATAGTCCCTCACTCTCTAAATCACCTTCATAAATCACGCTGTTTCCCTCTCGTATTTCCAGTTTCACCTTGGAAAGCAGTTCTTTTTCTGCTTCACTGAGTTCTTCCGGAAGTTCCGTCCGCAGAAAAAATTCTGCACGGCTTGCTGTCGTGTTCACCAGTGTGAACGTATCTTCCCATTCTTCTCCCGGCATCAGCACTGGAAAGTTCCGAAAGAAATTGTCGGGTGCCAAGATCAGATTCCGCGCTGCTCCTTCGTACGAAACGGTGAGGAAGCTCTGCTGCGAAACCTCCGAAACGGTATTATCCGCCTCGTGGACACACTGTTCTATTTCCAGTTCTTCTCCCCACGGAGCTTCTGCCGTAAAATCCGGCGTCACATTCGCTGCCTGTACGGCCTCCGCCTGGATTTCAACGGACAGCACCTGTCCCTCCGCCTCACTGGTCCACGCAGATGGAATGGTGATTGTACGGAAAAAATCGACAGATTCCTGCTTTCCCAGCACTTTGGGATAATAATAATACTCTCCTGCTTTCAGCCAGACGTCCTCGATTCCCCCAAGGTCCTCTTCCCCCAGACGGTAATCCTGCGTTTCTTCCTCATCAAACACAGGCTTTACCCGGACATAGCATGGTTCAGCATAATTGGTGATCCGCGGAATTTTTGAAATCACCTGGGAAGGCAGTACAATGCCGTTTTCCGGTCCCTCATACTTCTTTTCTCCATCCCCGTCTTCCTCATATTCCCAGATTCCAATATTTACATCTCCGACAGCTATTTTGTTAATGGTCTCAACACTGCTCCGGTAATATGCATACGTTCCGCTGATTCCCATCAGAAGACTTGCCGCCGCACATCCGATCCTGACGCGTTTTCCTTTCATGTCTGACCACCTCTCTCATAAGCATCCCATGCCTCCCGATAGCCGTGAAATACCATATTCCCCTTCTGGATCTGCACCGATTCCTCATAGACCGAAACCTCAAGTTCTTTCTGTTCCATTTCTTTTGCAACGCGGATTCCGGTAAACAATTCCGTCGTGCTTTCGCCTTCTGAAACCGGTTTTTTGTAATAATAGTAGTCATCTTCTCCTTTTACCCAGTTTTTCGTATCAAGTCCCTCAATCGCTTCAATTGGTTCACTGAATATAAGTGCCGCACGAATATAGCAGGCAACGGAGCCTTCATTTCTGAT
>OLPL01001763.1_pt1 | contig 12538 bp, 9 predicted proteins | sample 1673211 | NCBI WGS metagenome assembly OLPL01 (sample SAMEA3136766, study PRJEB25190) | human gut metagenome | reverse complement strand
CGCAGGTGTCCCTTCCTTTTTGCCCCTGCGGCGGGCGCCGCAGTCTCCTGCGCTCCGCAGAGCGCAACTCCCCGCTGAGGTTCAGCAAAAAACTCCCGCCCGTCAGGGGCGAACCGCCTGCGCAGTTCGCGTGCCCCGCTCAGCCGGTGCTGAAAAACTGCCGCCCGTTAGGGGCGAACCGCCTGCGCAGTTCGCGTGCCCCGGTCAGCCGGTGCTGAAAAACTGCCGCCCGTCAGGGGCGAACCGCCTGCGCAGTTCGCGTGCCCCGGTCAATCGGTGCAGGATAACAGGTGAAATCTGCGATACTACTCTATTTTATTATAAAATGCACCCGCTCCTGCGTCAAGCGCAACCGCCCGGCGAAGCCTGACGAATTTTTCTAACAGCCCTCGGATTACACAATCCCCAATATGTAGTTACCAATCGGAAACAGGACAACAAAATGCAGGGAAAAGTGCCGAAAATACAAAGTGAGCCTGTCGAAATGCGTCGAATATGACTGTTTTCTGTACTTTACAAACGGTAATACAGCGAGTATAATATAAATATATATTTTGTAGTTGTGCCTTCTGCGGCACAACGCAGACGGAGAATGTTGGAATGAGTGATTTTTCGCGCACGCTTGCGCTTCTGCGACGGGAAAAGAAAATAAGTCAAAGAGCGGCAGCGGGCGACCTCGGCGTTTCGCAGGCGCTTCTCAGCCACTATGAGAACGGACTGCGCGAACCCGGTCTGTCTTTTGTTGTGCGTGCGGCGGATTATTACGGCGTGTCCTGCGACTACCTGCTCGGCCGTTCGATGGCGCGTGACGGCTCTGCTGTGCCTGCCGAGCGCATGGAGGGAACGGACACCGAGACGGAGCACAGCCAGATCGTGCAGGCGGCAGCCCTGCTGCTGCAGGTTGCCGAATCGCTCGAGAGCAAGCAGCTTTCGCACGAGATCGAGTCGTATTTTGCGGTTGCGATCTACAAGGTGTACCGCTATCTCTACATGGCCGACCCGGCCGGTGTGGATGCGGTGTTCCGCGCGCCGCAGGATCGCTTCGAGTACCTGTGCGATGCCCGCATGAAGGAGCATGAGCTGAAAATCCGTCTGGCGGCCAACGGCGAGGAAGGCTGCGGTCTGACGCAGGAGAATATCCGGCGGATGCCGCTCGCCCCGAGCGAGATTGCACGGCGTTATCCGGATTTGTCGAGCGCACTGCTGACTGTTCTGCAGCAGGTGTCGGATTCGATCGACCGGAAAAATAAAATGCAATAATTTCGGACAAACCTATTGACAAATACACCGGCGTGAGGTATACTAAACAAGTCGCTGAGACAAGACGACTTGATGAAATGCTGGTGTAGCTCAGTTGGTAGAGCAGCTGATTTGTAATCAGCAGGTCGGGGGTTCAAGTCCGTCCACCAGCTCCAATCAAGCTGGTAATCGAATATGGAAGGTTTCCCGAGTGGCCAAAGGGAACAGACTGTAAATCTGTCGTCTATGACTTCGGTGGTTCGAATCCACCACCTTCCACCAAAACAGAAGGACATTCCAAAAGGAATGTCCTTTTTCTGTTTTGGCGGAAGGTGGTTGTGGATTCGAAAGCCGGCTCTTAGAAACGTGCCGGTGGCACGTTTCAACCGGCGTGGCTTGCCCGTAGGCCGACAACCTCTAAAATATTTAATGGTTGTTACCGCAGCAAAGCGAATCCACCACCGGACGGGCAGGCACGCGTGTGGCAGTGCGACCATGGGCGGCAATAGCCAATCCCGGCAGGCACGCGCCCAATCCGAAGGAACGCCAAGTCAGCACGCGCCCAATCTGAAGGGAAGAACAGGTTGTTCGATAGCGAAATCAACCTGTACAGGCTATTTGGAACGATATATTGCCGTTTGCGACGTTATCCCGTAGGGTGCGCGAAATCATACGATTCGTGGGCAAACACTCCGACTCGCTAAGAGCCGCCTACGGCGGTTGCTCGCTGGACGCCCACTGCGGTGGGTGTGTTCGCCCTACGGGATATATGGTGCAAAACCATGTCTCTCAACAAACAAGCGCTCCGGTTTCATCACTTGACAAAACCGGAGCGTCCGTTTATAATACTGATATAAGAACGGCTTTCACATGTCGGGTGCGGTCGTTCCCCGTTGCAAGTTTAGAGCTTGAGGAAAACGCCGCTGCCTTTTTAGGTGGCGGTTATTTCTTGAGGTTCAAAATACCGAAGACAACCGTCGCAAGCAGCATCAGAAGCGTAAGTACCTCCATTGTTGTCATGCGCGTCACCCCCTTATTCCAGGGGATAACCTCGCCGTTTCATATCAGCAGCTTCATTATAGCATACATGGCTTCATACTGTCAATAAATCGCTCTTCGGGGCGGTTTTTGTGTATTTGCCTCGTATTTTCATCCTATTACACCCAAAACAGGCACACCTCTCGGTGTGCCTGTTTTCCGTATATTACTCTCTATCCTGCGACCCGCTGTCTCCTACCACAGAATCAGCAGATCGGATATTGTACTTGCCGCGATGATGACGATCTAGCAGACAAGCGTCCTGCCCGCTCGAACCACCGCCAGAACAGCGGCAGGAACAGCCCGAGCGGAAACAGATGATACCGCGCTTGCTTATCCGACAGCTACTTCCGTTGTATAGGCAACATCACCGTCCTGTGCAGACTCGACGCCGTTTTCCGCGTCCTTCTCCGCCTGTGCACGGTATTTCTCGATGATATCCTTCGGATAATCCTCTTCGGTGTAGCCTGCGCTTGCGTTCCACTCATCGCCCTTTTCGTCCGTGTAGGTCAAGCATACGCTGCTGCGGGCAAACTGCTGCATAATGCCGTACGCCATCGCATTGCTGCCGTACAGATTCATTGCGTCAATGTTGACCGCGTTTTTAAGCAGTGCGTCAATGTCCGCTCTGTCGGTCACCTGCACGCCCTGCCAGATGTCTTTATCCGGCAGATAGATGCTCAGTGTAACCAGCTTTACGTTTTTCGCGCTGACAGCCTTGGGAACAATATTGGCGTACTTTTTGATAAGTGCAAGCGTCTTGACATCCTTATCGGTCACGCAGACCGCTCCCTCGCTGATATAATCGTCGTTGTTCTGCTGCGAGAATTCCATGCGCAGCACCGGCATGGCATCACCGGTGTGGGTCAGCGTCTCTGCCTTGAGCGTGTCAATGATCTCCTGCGCCTTCTGCGAGTCGCTGAGTGTGCCGACGCCGTTGTAGCCGTCACCGTTGGTGTAAAAAACAATGTTGCGGTGATAACCCTCGTTGACCTCGCCGAGCGCAAACAGCGACCACGCCTTCTGCTTGTACTCTGCGGACTGGTAAATCTGCTTTTTGAGCGTGAACACTTCGTCTGTGGCCGGCAGCTCATACGAACGGCTCTTCACCTTGCCGTTCTTCAGCTTGAAGGTGACGGTGATGCACTCCTTCTGTGCATTTTCATCCGTATTATTCAGGCTTTCCACGCCGAGCGCCGCCAGCTGCCGCGCTGCCGCGATGTTTTCCGGCTCACTGAGCAGTGTCGATTCACCGACGTAACCCATCGGCGCTGCCGCTGCAATGCTGCCCTCATCCGGCAGCCACTTGTCGTAGCCGAACACGTCGGACTGCATGGTCAGCAGACCCGCACACAGCACTGCAAGGATGATAACCAGCTGCAGCGGCTTGCGGAAGATGGCGCGGAAGTCGAACGCGTAGATAATCTCCACCACGCAGTGGAAAATGACCGTGCCGAGTACCAGACCGACCCAGAACCACAGCTCGGATTCGTAGACCAGCATTTTGAAAATCTCAGCGAACGCCGTACCCATAACCACGCAGATAATAATCTTGACGGGCAGCTTGATCGGGTTGAATGCCAGTGCCGTGCCCGCCCGCTCGCTCTTTCGGATGCGGAACAGGAACAGCGCCAGTGCGGTGATAACGATCGCCGCAACCGCATAGCCGATCAGCAGACCGATAGCACTCGGCTCCTGCAGCCCGGCGGAGTAATCCATCGTATAGACAGGCTCTACTGCCCAGTTATACATTTTCGTGCCGTTTACGCCGAAATACTGAATCAGCGGTGCAAACTTGTTGCAGAACAGCAGCGAAGCCATGGAAGCATCCATCACATAGGTCTGGAAGAACATGTTCTTGAGACTCTGCCACAGTGCGGTTACGAGTGTCGGTCCGAAGTACACCCACAGACCGAGCAGCAGCGTGATGACCGTGTTGCCGCACAGGATGGTCGTAACAGCCGCCATCGCGTACAGCAGGAAGAAGAAAATGACGTTGGACGCGATCACGCCGATGAGCGATGCGTTGACCACCTCACCGAAGCCCATCGCACATGCACTGACAATACTCAGCGCATGCAGCACGAGGTACGGCACGAGCGCGCACAGCGCACCGGTCGCGTAGTTTACCGCAAACAGACGGCTGCGCGAAATCGGCAGGCTGTGATAGAAATCCACCTTGCGGCGATTGTGCAGGTACGCGAACATGCTCACACCGCAGGTGACCGCCAGAATGATGACGGCCAGCTTGACAAACACATTCTGTCCGCCGAGCATCTCACCGACGCTCTCCACATAGCCTTGCCAGCTTGCCGCAGCATCTGCCGCACTCAGATTGACCAGATCCTGCTTATGTGCCGACAGGCTGTGCTGCGCCGTCATAATCACCGGCAGCAGCTGTGCCATAAAGAATCCCACCGTGGACAGCACGATGGCCCACAGATTGCGTTTCATGCAATCCCGCACGAGACCCTTAGAACAGGAGTTTCTTGACATCATAGCCTGCCACCTCCGTTTCATTGATAAAGATTTCCTCCAGCGTCAGCGGGAGCATTTCGCAGAAGGTCGGGTTCAGCGCGTTCACCCTGGCGAGCAGCTCTTCCCGGCTGCCGCGCGCCGTGATGGTGTACAGCGAGCCGCGCTGCTCCTTGTGCAGAATGTCAAAGCCTTCCCAAGCGGAATCCGGCAGCGGATTCGGGAAAATGCACTGCATTTTGTACATGCCGAGCTTCATGTCGTCCAGATCGCGCGAGAACAGGATGCCGCCGCGATGCAGCAGACCGACATGGTCGCAGATGTCCTCCAGCTCACGCAGGTTGTGCGAGGCGATGATGGGCGTCAGACCTCTGTCCGCTACATCCTCGGCAAACAGGCTCTTTACCGTCTGGCGAACGACCGGGTCGAGACCGTCGAACGTCTCATCGCAGAATAAGTAGTCCGTGCCGCTGCATACGCCGCAGATGACCGAAACCTGCTTTTTCATGCCCTTGGAGAACGTCCGCAGCTTGCGGTTTTCGTCCAGACCGAAGCCGTTCATCAGCTTGCGGTAGCGCGCTTCATCGAATTTGCTGTAAAAGCGCTTGTAGTAGTTTTTCATTTCCTTCGGCGTGCTGTTCGGGAAAAAGAACTGCTCATCCGAGATGAAGAAAAACCGTTCCTTCATCGCAATGTTCTCGAAAATGTCCTTGCCGTCGATCTGCACCGTGCCCTCATCCGGCTGCAAAATGCCGGCCAGCATGCGCAGGAACGTGGACTTGCCCGCGCCGTTCGAGCCGATCAGGCCGTAGACCGAACCGTCCTTGACCTCCGCGCAGATGTGATCGACCGCCGTGATGTCCTCAAACCGCTTGGTCGCGTTGGTTGCCGTAATCATGTTCTGCTCTCTCCTTTCCTCTCTACCCAGCCGCACAGCTGCTCCTCGGTCGCCCCGAGCGAGCGCGCCTGACCGGCCAGTGCGGTAATCTGCTCACCCAGTTCGTTAAGCCTCTGGGAACGCAGTGCCGCTGCATTGTCCGATATAAAATTTCCCCGTCCTTTTGCGGCGTAGATCACACCGCGGCGTTCCAGCTCTCCGTAAGCGCGCTGTATTGTGTTCGGGTTGATCGACAGTTCCATCGCAAGCTGCCGTACACTGGGCAGCTGGGTGTCCGCTGGCAGTGCCCCACGCAGAGCCAGTCCCTCAATGCCGTCCACCACCTGTTCATAGATGGGTCGGGCATCCCGATAGTCGATTTTAATCACCTGACGCGCCTCCTTTCCTTTTGTTGATTTGAGAGTGTATCAACTGTACTGTGTGTTTTAGTACAGTTAGATAATAGCATACAGTTGACGAGGTGTCAAGGTCAAAGTTAAAACATTTTCGCAGGGCGGGCACTCCAGAGTGGCTTCTCTTGCCCTTGCGGGCAATTCACCTTCTGCCCTCACCCCGCCGTTTACCGATTGGCTCACGCATAACCGTAGGGGCGAACATTGTTCGCCCGCGCACCCGTTTAACCAAAACGAGGGAGCATACTGTGCTCCCCTACGAGATAAATGTTGCCGATGAATTTACAAACGGTGCGCCGAGGTCGTCGCACCCTACGGTAATGTTTGTGCAGTTATTTGTCGGTATGAACATGATTTATCGTTGCAAAAGAAAAAGGGCGCACAATGTGCGCCCTGCGGAGAACCATCCCTTCACGGTCATTCTCCATTTTCCCATTTTCAATTCTCCATTATTTCCATTTCCACTCGCGGACTTCCGGCATATCCTCACCGTACTCGGTGATATACTGCTGATGCTGCACCAGCTTATCGCTCATCTTCTGATAGAGGTACGCGCCGCGGTTGCCAAGCTGCGGCAGGCGCAGCAGAACGTCCTTGACGAGGTGGAAGCGGTCGATATCATTCTGCACGCGCATATCGAACGGCGTGGTGATGGTACCCTCCTCCCTGTAGCCGCGAACGTGCAGGTTGCGGTTATGACGGCGGTAGGTCAGCTCATGGACAAGCGTCGGGTAGCCGTGGAAGGCGAAGATGATCGGCTTATCCTTGGTGAACAGCATGTCGTACTCGGCATCGGACAGGCCGTGCGGATGTTCCCGCTCGGGCTGCAGCTTCATCAGGTCAACCACGTTGACAACGCGAACCTTGAGTTCGGGCAGTTCTTCCCGCAGGATGGATACGGCAGCCAGCGTTTCGAGCGTCGGCGTCTCGCCGCAGCACGCCATAACAACGTCCGGTTCTGCGCCCTGATCGTTGGACGCCCACTCCCAGATGCCGATGCCCTGAGTGCAGTGCTGCACAGCCTGCTCCATGGTCAGCCACTGCGGACGCGGATGCTTGGACGCCACGATGACGTTGACATAGTTACGGCTCTTGATGCAGTGATCGAAGCAGCTGAGCAGGCAGTTTGCATCGGGCGGCAGGTACAGACGGACAACATCCGCCTTTTTGTTGGCGATGTGGTCAAGGAAACCCGGGTCCTGATGGGTAAAGCCGTTGTGGTCCTGCTGCCATACGTTGGAAGCCAGAATCAGGTTGAGCGACGCGATCGGCTGACGCCACGGCAGGCCGTTGCAGACCTTGAGCCACTTGGCGTGCTGTGCCGCCATCGAGTCGATAATGCGGATGAACGCCTCATAGCTTGCGAAAAAGCCGTGACGGCCGGTCAGCAGATAGCCCTCAAGCCAACCCTCGCACATGTGCTCGGACAGCATGCCGTCCATCACGCGGCCGCTTGCGGACAGGAATTCGTCGGTGTCCAGACGCTCGGCGTTCCACTCGCGGTCGGTGACCTCGAAAATGTGGCTCAGGCGGTTGGACATGGTCTCGTCCGGGCCGAATACGCGGAAGTTGCGGCTGTCCATGTTCAGCTTGATGACATCGCGGACATAAGCGCCAAGCTCGATCATATCCTGCCCCTCAACACTGCCCGGAGCCGGAACATTCAGTCCGTAATCGCGGAAATCCGGCAGGCGCAGCTGGTGCATGAGCAGACCGCCGTTGGCGTGCGGGTTTGCGCCGATGCGGTGCTCGCCGGTCGGCGCCAGCGCCTTGAGTTCGGGAATCAGCTTGCCGTTTTCGTCGAACAGCTCCTCCGGATGGTAGCTGCGCAGCCACTGCTCGAGCATGGGCAGGTGCTCCGGGCTGTCCATCATCAGCGGCACCTGGTGCGCGCGGAAGCTGCCCTCGATCTGCTTGCCGTCCACGTTCTTCGGGCCGGTCCAGCCCTTCGGGGTGCGCAGCACGATCATCGGGTAGATCGGACGGGTCGTGTCGCCGGTCTCGCGCGCATGCTTGCGGATGGCGAGGATTTCCTCGGTTACGGTGTCGAGCGTGTCCGCCAGTGCGCGGTGTACCTTCATCGGCTCATCGCCCTCGACGAAATACGGCTTCCAGCCGCAGCCCTCGAGCATTTTGCGCAGCTCCTCTTCGGGAATGCGCGACAGCACGGTCGGGTTGGAGATCTTGTAGCCGTTCAGGTGCAGGATCGGCAGAACAACGCCGTCCGTCACCGGATTGAGGAACTTGTTGCCGTGCCACGAGGTTGCCAGCGGGCCGGTCTCCGCCTCGCCGTCACCGACAACCACGGTTGCGATCAAGTCGGGGTTATCCAGCACCGCACCGAAGCCGTGCGCCAGAGAATAACCCAGTTCACCGCCCTCGTGGATGGAGCCCGGGGTCTCCGGGGTAACGTGGCTGGCAATGCCGCCCGGGAACGAGAACTGCTTGAACAGGCGCTTCATGCCCTCGGTGTCCTCGCTGATGTTCGGGTAAACCTCGCTGTAAGTGCCCTCGAGGTAGGTGTTCGCCACGAAGAAGTTGCCGCCGTGACCCGGACCGGACAGCAGGATCATATCCAGATTATACTGCTTGATGATGCGGTTCAGATGAACGTAAATCAGGTTCTGACCGGGCACCGTGCCCCAGTGGCCGACGATTTTCTTCTTGATGTGCTCGGGCTTCAGCGGCTCCTTGAGCAGCGGGTTATCGAGCAGGTAAAGCTGACCGGCTGCAAGATAATTTGCCGCCCGCCAGTATGCGTCCATTTTGTTCAGCATTTCGTCGTTGATGTGTGCTGCCATAGCGTAATGCTTCCTTTCTGCGATTGACTGTATGCGTGGTTTTATTATTCTATCCGTTTTAAGGCAAATAATGCGATAAAACGTCCACCTGTTTTTTCATTCCTTATCACGCTGAGATAATAGCATATCGTTATTTATTTGTCAATATTACATTTGTCATTGATTCAGGCAGGAGTGAGGAGGCAGGCGTAATGGAAAATGGAAAATGGAGAATGGAGAATGGAAAATGAACGATACGGTTTACGGCGTTTCTCCGGGTTTGGTATTACATGAAATGTATACCGTAGGGTGCGCCGACCTCGGCGCACCGTCTCTAACGATTGTAACGTGCGTAACCGTAGGGGCGAACATTGTTCGCCCGCAGCACGACCGGAGCCTGTGCAGGGAACGGCCACGCACCCGGTTAACCATAACGCGGGAGCACACTGTGCTCCCCTACGGGTATGCGTTTGCCGATGAATTTACAAATGGTGCGCCGAGGTCGTACCCCAGGGCACCTTCTCTTGCGGCTACGCCGCAATTCACCTTGGCGCACCCTACGGTATACATTTCATACGGTGATATCGCAATGCGAAGAAGGTTAAACCACAGCGTTCATTCTCCATCCTCCATTATTCCGAAAAAAAGAACAGCGCCCCGCTCTATCCAAGCGGAACGCTGTAATTTCATTGCATTTTTATCAAATCTGCGAAGTAAACACCTTATAGCCATCAGCGGTGAGGGTGTTGATGAGGCGCTTGGCATGCTCAACGCCGCCGACCTCACAGACGACATGGATAATCGCCTCGCCGATCTCGAGGTCCGTCTGTACGCGGTCATGCTGGAACAGGATGATATTGGCATTCTGCTGTGCAACGATGTGCGAGAAATGCTCGAGTGCGCCCGGTGCATCCGGCATGAGCACAGAGAACTTCAGCTGACGGCAGCGGGTAATCAGGCCCTTTTCCACAATCTTGTGAATAAAGGATACGTCGATATTGCCGCCGGACAGCACGCATACGACCTTTTTGCCCTTTACATCCACCTTGTTGTTGAGTACAGCTGCGAGCGGAGCCGCACCCGAGGTCTCAACGACCTGCTTGCAGCGCTCGAGCAGCAGCAGAACAGCGGAAGCGATCTCGTCATCGGAAACCGTGACAACGCGGTCCACATACTGCTTGATATACTCAAAGGTCTTTTCGCCCGGGGTCTTTACGGCGATACCGTCAGCGATGGTGTGCACGGTATCGGACGGAGTGCGCTCACCGGTGCGGAACGAATTTGCGATCGCCGGTGCACCCTCAGCCTGTACGCCGATGATCTGGATGCGCGGGTTGATCTGCTTTGCGCAGGCAGCCACGCCGGAAATCAGTCCGCCGCCGCCGGCCGGAACGAAGATCATGTCAACGCCCGGCAGGTCGCGCAGGATTTCCAGCGCGATAGTGCCCTGACCCGCCATAACATCCTCATCGTCAAACGGGTGGATGAACTCTGCGCCGGTCTCCTCGCAGATCTCGCACGCCTTGGCATAGGCTTCATCGTAAATGTTGCCCGCCAGAACAACCTCGGCACCGTAGCCCTGGGTTGCGGAAACCTTGGCGATCGGCGCGGAACGCGGCATAACGATGGTGGATTTTACACCGGCAGCGGTTGCCGCAAAGGCAACGCCCTGTGCATGGTTGCCCGCAGAGGACGCAACAACGGCGTGCAGGTCGCCCTCAGCGAAGCGCTTCATAATCTTATTGTAAGCACCGCGCACCTTAAAGGAGCCGGTCTTCTGCTGGTTTTCGTACTTCAGATAAACCTCTGCGCCGGTCATGGCGGAGAAGGTGCAGGACGTAGACAGCGGAATGTTGTGGATGACGTTTTTCAGTCGGTCCGCAGCTGCCTCGAAATCTTTTAATTCTAACATTGAGCATCTTCCTCGTTTTTGCAAGATAGATTTATAATATCACTTTCCATTTTTGATTGCAAGATATTCGGGCACATTACCTTACATTATTATATCATTCTGTTCAATATGTACAAAGAATCCGCATTTCCCGCGGTGTGTGTGCATTGCGGGAAAATGGTCGCATCGTGTAATCATTTCGAACCGGTATCCTGCGGTATACCTTCATCGTAATATTGAAACGGAGAAACAAGGTAAACCAATATCCGCTCCTGCCTCCATGCACTCTTCACTCTTTTTATTGCCTTTATCGTCAGGATTTGCTATACTAATATAAGATTATTGTGGGAGGAACTGCAATGGACGAGCAAACCCGTGGATTCCGCAGTGCCATCTTCGGCGGCTTTAACCGCGAGGACGTAATGCATTACATAGAAGAAACCGACACGAAATACTACACCGAGACCGCCGAGCTGCGCTCTCAGCTGACCGAGGCTCAGTCCGCGATGAATGAGCTGCGCACACAGAACGAGGCGCTTACCGCGAAGAACGCCGAGCTGCTCGAACGGCTGGGCGAAATGACGCTGGATACCGATAAAATCCGCGCACAGCTGGACCAGATCGAAAGCGGTTTTTCCCTTCAGGCGACCGAGATCGAGGCGCAGAACGCCCGCGCGGCGCAGCTTGCGGCGGAAAACGACCGGCTGACCTCGGAGAACGCCAAGCTGTCGGCCAAATGCGGCGAATACGATGCGACCAGAGAGAAGATCGCCGAGATGGAGCTTTCCGCGTACCGGCGCGCCAAGCAGATCGAGGAGGATGCCAAGGTAGAGCTGCAGAAGCTGCGCCGCAAGTCGATGGAGACCATCGAGCAGGTGCGCCGCCAGCTGGATGCCACCAAGGAGAACTACCGCACCGTGCTGGCACGCAACCAGCAGGAATCCGCCGAGTTGGCCCGCAAGGCCGGTGAGGTGCTCGGTGAAATTGACAAGATCAGCGCGTCGCTCGGCAAAAAGGACGGCGAGACGCCCCATCCCGAACCGGACAAGACAAAAAACGGACTGCGTGAGGTTCTGAACAATCTGCGCCCGAAAACGGAGGAATAAGCATGGCACACTACGATTTGAAAACCGAACAGCTCAAGGAAATGGCGCCGAAGCTGCGCGCGGGCGACACCGTAACGCTGACCGGCACGGTCTACACCGCGCGCGACGCTGCACACAAGAAGATCGTTGCCGCGATGGACGCAGGCGACAAGCTGCCGTTCGACCTCGACGGCGCGGCGATCTACTACGCCGGACCGACCCCCGCAAAGCCGGGTCAGGTCATCGGCTCGGTCGGCCCGACCACCTCCGGCCGTATGGACCCGTTCGCACCGCGTCTGCTCGATGCAGGTCTTGCCTGCATGATCGGCAAGGGCGTGCGGGGTCAGGGCGTGCAGGATGCGATGGAGCGCAACGGCGCGGTTTATATGGTAGCCATCGGCGGCGCAGGCGCGGCGAAGGCGGCATCCATTAAGAATGTCGAGGTCATCGCGTATGACGAGCTGGGCTGTGAGTCGGTCAAGCGTCTCACCGTGGAGAATTTCTCCGCCATCGTGTCGCAGGATTCGGTCGGCGGCAACCTCTACACCGAGGGCGTTGCAAAGTATAAGAAGGATTGAGCCAAAAGGCGGACGGTTGTCCGCCTTTTTCTTTTACCTGTGCAAGGCAGAAGTTAGGAGGTAGGAGTGAGGAGTTTTCCTTATGATTTACCTATACCGTAGGGCGGGCTGCCCTCAGCCCGCCGCGTATATCATCTGCATGCCGTTACGAACGGCGGGCTG
>OLPL01001752.1_pt1 | contig 12603 bp, 9 predicted proteins | sample 1673211 | NCBI WGS metagenome assembly OLPL01 (sample SAMEA3136766, study PRJEB25190) | human gut metagenome | reverse complement strand
ACCCCATGATAATAGCTTTTAAATTTTCATGAGGAATTTTTTTGTATTTCATCAAAACATTTTTAGGTTCGATATTTTTTAATTATTGGACGTACAATGATATAGATAATACTGAATATCAATATTACTACTAGACATTCCTGTAATAAAGAAAGCTTCATTCGCATTGCCTGATAGAGAATACCATCATTTATGCATTCTATAGCAAAAACACCCGTCAGAACTTTTGCCAGAGGTTCTTTCCAAAGAAATGCGGTAAAAATGACGAGTCCAACTGCGGTGATGCTTGCACATGTGGACATTGTAATTTTGTACCAGTTTTGTGTTCCGTACATAGCATTCCAAATAGAAAGCAAGCCAATATTATAAAAAATATATCGTACACCACAGGCTGCTGGAAAAAACCAGACATATTTTCTCTTACCAAATAAGGTATACACAGCGATACAGATCAATATATTACCCAATATTGCTTCTATTAGCATTATTCTGTTTTCTGTAAGGATATTGAGAATCATTGTGATTGACATTTATCAGTTCCTCCGTAGTCCGATAATTATTTTCTGTATTGTAGTTATTTTATTTTTCCTGGTCATAATTTTGCAAATGGCATAAAGACTTCTACATGAATTTGATTCGTCCCCGCTTTTATATAATCTATCCTTCCACCTGTAGCAGCAACTGTTTCTTTTATTATTTTTACTCCCCATCCATGTGATTTTTTATCTTCTTTTCCAGTTACAAAATCAATATTTTCTGTATTATTACAGCTGTTCGCTACCCATATTTTTATCCCCTCAGAAATCTGATCAATCGTCCAGATAATTTTTCTTTCTGAAGATTCTGGAATGCGACAGCATTCCTCTATCGCATTGTCGAGAAGATTCTGAACCAGACCGTTAAAATCAATTTCTTGAATGGGAAGCTTTGTGGAAATATTTTTTTCGCTCATGGAAAATGTTATCTTTAAATCAATGTTTTTCTCCAGACATTTTTCTACCTTCATGTGAGCGATTGCATTTAACAATTTGTCATCGCAATACTTTCCATCTGAAAGACCTAAAACGACTTCTTCCATTATGTGAAGATGCTTGGGAATATCGTGCCGATATTTTCTTGCAGCATCTATTTGTTCCTGTAATTCTGTATATGACTGATTCATTATTTCTAAAGTAGTTTCTATCTTTTTATTATCCTTTTCTATATCCAAAACTTTCTTTATCCATAATCGGATACCCAATAAAATTAGAAAAAGAAAAAACGCCTTTCCTGCCACACCCATTTTTTCCTCACACTAAGTTTACATAAAATTCATCACTCATTTGAGTCATAATGTATATTTCCTTTTAAATCTACTCTTAATAGTTCTTATGTTTTAAAATATAGTAAGTAATGCTAAATTTTTTAATCTGACATTACGGATATTTCTTAATCTGAAAGGAGTCCATTGTGTTAAATCAAAATCCAGATGAATTTGTTTTAAAACAAATTAAAAATCTTTGTAATGAGAGAAACTGGTCTCTTTACAGACTTTCTATGGAATCTTCTATTCCATACTCAACTTTAAATAATCTTTTTCGTCGTGGAAATGTCCCTTCTATCAGCACTTTATGTAAGATTTGTGATGCTTTTCATATGTCTTTATCTGAATTTTTTGCTGATAATAACGATGCTCTTTCTTCCTTAAATCCTGAACAGCAGAACCTAATCAGCTGTTGGAATCTGCTTTCAGTGGATGACAGGGCGCTTGTAAAGACATATATTGCCGGTCTCCTGAAAAAATTACCAGAATAATATATATGATAATACATCAGTATCTTTATCATTATATTCATTAGTATAAATATAATTATAACCCTTATGTATCATAATTTCAATATTTCTCTTATTCAATATTTTTTATAAAATCTGCTGCTACCACATTCCCTTTTTGAACGGCTTCCTGCAGTATTTTTTTTCCTTTTTGTTCATCTTTTTTTAGTCCGACACCATAAAAATAGAGGAATCCTATAATTGCGAGTGCATCAGTATCCTGCTGATGCACTTTTTTCCAAAGATACTGCTGTGCTTCACTTATTTTTCCATCATCAATTAATCTTAAAATTTCGTATTGTAATCTATAATAAGATTCCACTTTTTTGCTCCTTTGCTGTCTTTCTCCTTTCTGATTGTACAACTTCTTTTTTTCAATTTTGTTTTTTGTACTATTTTTTATGACATTTTTTTGATTAAAAGATATTATATTCGTATTTTTTATTTTTCTTGTTCAGTTATTTTCTTCATAATTTTATGTTTGTCAATATCCTGTATAACTAAATACCTGTAATGCTGTTCCACACCATTTTTCCATTTTACATCCTATACTGCCGTCATATACACTAATCCAGCTATAGATTCCTTCATTTTTCTCTTCTTTTTCATAATCCTCTGCCAGTTCTTTTACTTTTTGTTGTGTCTTTTTTAGCGGAAGTTCCCAATCTTTTGCAAAAAATATTATAGATTGGGAAGCTATCGATATCAAATAGTCTAATTTCTGTCTTTTATTTTTACGGTAGAATACAGCTCTTGTAACTTCATGGGTAGTGACATCATAAACGATATTCATCCCACAATTTTGTCCAATATCATAGATTTCTGTATAAGAAAAATAAGTTCGAAGTGTTCCTGTCACAGGTTTTATATATATAACCCCTTGATACCTCTTATCTTCTAATTTTAGTGATATTCCTTTACGCCTTAGATAAGAAATGTACTCTTCCTTTTTTTGAGGGAAGAAACCAAAATCACATCTAACATTTATTTTTTGTGCCGCCCATTCAGGAAGAAAATAAATTTTTTCCTCACCTGCCTGACCTTTATATTGTCCATATCTTGCAAGATAATCCAGTAAAAGCAACCGTTGTTTGGAATCTCTTGGATATTCTCTTAAGCTTTTTTCCTGCCATTCCTTTTGCTCTGCTTTGTATAAATCAGTTTTATGCTTTTTTACAGTCATTGCGCTAATGAATATGCTTCCGACCATAAGTACAATAACAATTAAGTTCCTCCCCAATTTATTTCTGTTTCGTTTATCTTTTCGCCCGCTGGCTGTCTCTTTTTCTTTTTTAGACGACAGACTTTGCTTTAGTTGCACAATATTCTGATATCGTCTTTTATAATCAAGGGAAAGACCTTTCATCAGAGATTCCTCCTGCTGTGGGGTTATCTCACACCCATAGGAGGATGGTGGATATAATTTATCCTTATTCTGTCGCTCAATAGATGATTCTGGAATGACTCCAGTAATCATTTCATAAATTGTAGCACAGATAGAATACACATCTGTCCACGGACCCTGTTTTCCCTTTCTCATATACTGTTCTGGTGGAGCATAACCACCTTTAACTATGGCTGTCATTGTTACATCGCTTGCATATTCTCTGGCAGAACCAAAGTCAATAAGTTTTAATGTTTCGTCTTCCCGCACAATAATATTGTCTGGATTAATATCGCGGTGAATCAGATTTTTTTCATGCATTTTTTCTAAAGCATCAATTATTGGAAGAAAAAAATCCCATGCCTGACTAAAATTCATCGATTCAATACGATTTTCAATGTATTTGCGGAGGCTGTGTCCTTTGACATACTCCATTACAATATAGGCATCTCCCCTTTCCTCAAAATAATCTAACACCCTGACTATTGCCGTTATGTCAGAAAGTGCAGATAGCGTTCTAGCTTCTCTTAAAAAGTCTTTCTTTCCCTTTTCATAGGATATTTTCCTATCTTCTAACGGACAATACTTTTTTAATACTACTTTCTGACAAAATTCTGTATCTTCCGCAAGATAGGTAATCCCAAATCCTCCAGAATCTAAAATTGTTTCTATTTTGTATCGATTTCGTATATAAATTTTTTCTTTTTGTTGCATATTTTTCTCCATATTTATCAAGGTATATTTAAATTTTTTCTAATATACCTATTAGAATCTTTTATTTCTGATTCTCTATATATAGAATTTTATTTCTAATAAAAAGGATTCAAAAAAAACTTCATCTTTATACTTGTAGTATACTCTGTATAAGGATTGTCCTCATTATCATCTCTGGTTAATTCTAACGCATAATCCGGTCCTATATCATATGAACTCGTTGTTTTTTTCTTTTTTATTTCCGAGAAAATATAATTATAATCCACATCTGTAAGGTAATTATCCGGGCATAAAAGTGGCTGCATGCACTCTATAAATTTTTTAATTCTTTTAAATTTTCCTGTAAAGGAGATTTCGTAAGTACACTGATCTACTGGATCATAAATAATCCTTATCCTTTCTTGGTTCGCATAAGTAATTTCTTTTTTCTCCTTTGCATCTACCTTAATTTCTCTTATCTTTCCATATTTTCTTTGTATAATCTCATTATCATAGTCTGTTGATATTGATTCAATATCATTTCTTTTTATCTGCATAAATATCACAATGGCTTTTTCCATATCTGTTTCTGAAAGAGGTAATGTCTCATATTCATTACTTATCAGATTCAACTTTTTTAAATCTTTCTCTGAAAGTTCATATGTACAATAAGCGTATTCTTTGTCTTCTTTTCTCTTGTAAGCCAACTTATTGATATTTTCTACCAATTTCTCATACCCCATCTGCTTATTTGTATATTCATTCTTTCTGGGATGCAGCAGGTAATATTCTGTATTCTTTTTTACTTTGTAAGCAAAATATTGCTCTGGATATTTATAGATATAAATTTCTCGTCCGATTCCAGTAAATAGTGCTAGCATCATAATGGCTATGATTATCTGCATTCCTCGCTTTATTCGTCTTTTTGAAATCCATTTTCCTTTTTGTGTAATATTTTTTTCATTGACTTCAGTTGTAATCCACAGCCATAAGCCTCCCCAGTTCTGTCTAATTGCTTTCATATATTTTTTGAGTTCGCTCTCTGTTTTTTGAGCTTCTTTTTTCTGTATTTCCACGTTTATTTTATCTGTCTGCCTGATAAATTTATCTGTTTTATTGACAAATTGCTCCGTTTTCTTTATGTCATAATACAAATTTACTGCACAAAAATATCGTTTTGGTATCTCTACAGAAAGTCCACGTTGAAGGATTTCTTCCATTTGTGGAGATACAGCTATTACTGTGGAAACAGGTTTCAGCTTATCTCTTTGCATTCGTTCGATAGCCAGCGGTACTTTATTGCCAGTAAGCAGTTCATACCATACTGCACAGAGGGCATAAATGTCTGTCCACGGACCGATTTCCTTTACATCATAATATTGCTCTGGTGGAGTATAACTTCCTTTATAATATGTTTCTTTCTGAATTTCTTTTTTCTGTCCTTTCTGATATCCTTTTAATTTTGCAGCTCCAAAATCTATCAATTTTAAATGGTTTTTCTGACAAAAAATCAGGTTATCCGGACTAATATCACAATGGATAATTCCCATACTGTGTAAATAGGAAATTGCTTTTACAATAGGCAGTAACAATTTATATGCCTCTGCTTCACTGATCTTTCCTTTCTTTTTTTCATATTCCCGTAAAGTCATCCCAGTTACATATTCCATCACGATATATGCTGTACCATTTTCCTCAAAAAAATCTTTTATAAAAACAATTCCTTCAATGTCAAACTTTCCAAAAAGTAGTCTTGCTTCCCCCAAAAAGTTCTGCATTCCTTTTAAATAATTTTCTTCCTGACCGGGTTGCGGATAAACCATGCTTGTCGCTGATAATTGAAAGGAGACCATTTCCTCTGTTAGTGAGTTTTCGTTACCGACATTACTTAAATGACTGCTAAGACGCTTTGCATATCGCACTGGAAAATACTCTTTTATCGCCACGTTCTGCTGTAACATAGTGTCATAAGCCAGATATGTAATGGCAAATCCCCCTTGTCCTAAGCCTTTTTTTATACTATACTTTTCATGAAGAATGCTTCCCTGCGGGAGCCAATATCCTGTATTCATAAATTTTCTCCACTTTCTGACTCTGTTATATATTTCAGCAATTCTTCCTGATTGCTTTTTCCTGGCAGATACATTTTTCGGAAACAAAAATCCTCTCCCCGTTCTATTGCTTCCTGAGCTGCCTCGTATAACAAATCAATTTTCTGGCTTCTATTCGTTTTTCCGAGGTAATCTGAAATAAATTTATCAAAGTTTCTTTCCTGTGGAACAAGTTGTGCAAAACCACAATTTCTTAAAACTGTATTTATCCGTAGTTTTGTAATTCTTTTTTCTATGCTGAGTTCTGTTGTTCCATCCACGAACAATAAAAAGGTAATAAGGGTGTCTCTATTAATATCTCTCCTTCCAGTGATAAAATCTCTAAAATACATCTCGCCGCCTCTTCCTCTCTGTCTGCCTGATATCAAAGCATCTAAACGATATTCTTCATCTAGCTTTTCTTCTTTTTCCTCTAAGCGCTTTTTCAATTCGGCAAGTCTGGTAAATGCTCTTTCTTTTCTTTTAGGAGTAATACTACCTTTATATACACCTAAAAGGTTCGCTACTTTCAGCATCTCTTCTTCCCAGATTTCCTGAAAGGTAGATGTATGTTCTTTCCACCTGTCATCTTCTAATTCTCTGAAGTATTCCCAGTAGGTCTCATACAAATATTCTGCACGTTCTAATGTGATAAAGCCAAAATAAAAGTAATTAAACCGATCAAAAAGCGTTCGGTAGGATAATCTAGCATTATCCACATAGTTCATCTTTTCTACAAGAGGTATATTAATCTTAATTTTTTCAGATTCCGCTTTTAATACTGATAGATTTTTCAGCACATCAAGTTCAGCAAAGGCAATTTGTTCCGCTCTCTTGTATGGCTCTAATTCCTGTTTTGTCTTTCCACATGATATTGCCACTTCTTTTTCCTTACATTTTTCATAATATCTTTGACATCTTTCTTCTATATAAAAAGATAAATATTTGCAGAAATAGTATCTTGCCTTTTCCCGTACTGCCGAAAATTCTGACTCATTTTTTTCCATAAACTTCCTAAATCCAGCATTATATTCGACAGTTTCTACATGTTTCAATTCCTCTTCTACCAAAAATGTTCTCATCCCTGTTTCTAAAACTTCATTTTGAGAATTCTTTCTGACATAATCTTTTATCGCTTTAAATGTTATATCTTCTCCACGCCAGATACCACTGGTATATGTTGATGCTCTCTGCTTTTTACTTTCAAAAATTCTCTTTTTCTTTATTCCATCTTCTCTATTCTCCATATTTCTGCCTTGCTCAATATATTTCTGATATAACTCTTTCCATGCCTCGTAACTAATTCTATTTTGAAATGCATAGATCAGACCTGCCTCATATCTGTTTCGTGCGTATAATCTCTCACAAAAATGCTTTTCAAGTTCACTATTTACCTGCTCCAGATTCCATCCTTCTTCAAATGCTCTTTTTAAAATCTTTATTCTTATAGGTGTATCTTTTACTGCGTTCACTTGTGATTTCATCTATCTTTCCTACAACTCCTCTATCACACAGGTATGATGTTTTTCTGAATCATAATTGATTCCAACTAAGAGAATCTTTCCCTGATACCCAACTAAGACTCCATGAACCTGTCTGCAATGCTAATTCAAATGCCATTGCCACCTCATAATTTGGAATAAATGATTTCCTTCTATTTGCATTATATCCAAAATATCTCAAACGAATTATAGCCGTTAATTTCCTCGCTGCTCCATTCTTCCTGCTGACAATAAAAAGAACTGTACATCATATATTTGGGTGCATTACAGCCTGGACAGAAACGTTTTTCCTCTGGAATATCAATCTTTACTTCTTCAATGGGGATATTCTTATATAATTCTTTTCTGGATGTCCGCCTCTGGTATTTCCGCTTATGGGAGGTTATCGCAGCCTCTTTCTTCCCCGGGCACTCTCTGGCAGCAGCATCTTCTTCTGCCTCTTCTTCTGAAGGAAGGATCTCACTGGAACTGCCAAAAAGTTTTCGCTTGAATTCGTGGACAGTCTCTTCCAGATTGGCGATAGTCCCACGTAACTCTGCAACGAGTTCACGCAATTCTCTGATCGTCTTAGTCTGTTCATCAATCTGCATAGACTGCGTTTTATTCACTGTCTGCAGTAATTCTACCATTGCCTCTCGGCTTACTTGTGCCATGTGGTATCCTCCCTTCTTCTTTTTGTTACTCTTATTATAAGAAAAAAAAGAAGCAACGGCAAGTCCGGCTTTTTGTTCTTTCTGATATATCCTAAAACTCTTTTTTCTTTGCTTTTTTTATTACCTTAGGCTGTGAGACGGAAAGTCATTCTAAAAGCTGGAATTAGCATTGGAAGCAACACTCCGATAAAAGGATTATCGCATAGTTGTGAGTGATTGAAAATCCGGGCGATTATGTACCGCTTACCTATCAACTTTATTTACTTTTTTAAAAAAAGGGAGCTATATTGACTTTATAACTCCCTCTTTTCAGAAAACTTCTTCCTATTTAATTTTTACTTTTTTCCCCACACCTTTGGATTTTAGTAACTTCTGATATGCTTTCTTTTGCTTCTTTGGTACTTTAATTGTTGCTTTTTTGTGAATTCCTTTAAATGCTTTTGCTCCTATCGCTTTCTTAGAAAGATATGACGTTTTTAATGTAATCTTTTTTAAATTTTTACAATTTAAAAATGCCTGTTTTCCTATCTTCCGTACAGTTGATGGAATAACTATGCTTCTTATTTTTTTATTTGCTTTGAAAGCTTTTGCTGCAATTGATGTCACTTGATAACTTACACCATTAATCATGATTTTCTGAGGAATGGATACTTTATTTTTGTTGACATTGCATTTTACATATTCAACAGTATTTTTTCCTGTTATCTTATATACTGCCTTACTTGATTGATCTGTTATTTTAGTCCCCGGCGCTAAAGTAGATTTATTATCTTGTCTGTTGTTATTGTTTGAAGATGAATCCTTATCTTCTTTTTTGCCGGTTGATGGAACAATTTCTTCTTTAGTTTCAGCACAAATTTTACATGTGTAAATTTTTATTCCAGTGGTCGTTTCGGTTGGCGCTTTTATCACAACACCTGAATCCCATACATGATTACATTCCTGATTATCATCTTCAATGTAACTGAGCCTGATTTTCTCTGGAGATGTCTTAAATTTATCTGAATTACTACCACTTTCACCATTATATGAATGCAGTTTTCCATAAGAAAAATAATATGTCTTTCCTTTTTCTAAATTATAAAAAGTACTTGCAGTTTTGCAATACGAAAGACCGTTAGCATATCTTTCAGAGCCAGTATCTCCTTCTATATAATTTCCTTCTGAGTCAAACACGTTAATATATGCACTAATATTCTCCATTACTGCATTTTTAAATATTTCCAAAAGTTTATATGTTCCTGTTTTTTCCGGAATAAAGGTAAGCGTATCACCGTCTTCTTTTAATTGTTCTTCTTTTCCTAAACTTAGATACTCATTCTCTCTTGGAATAATATAAAAATATAAAATATCATAATCATTATCCTCATTATCACTTTCAATTTCTACCGATAATTCTGCAAATCCTGCCTGTTTTGCTGTTACAGTATTTGTTGTTTTATTTATTTCCAAACATTTTCCATCTGTTTTCATCTTAACGGTACAGTCATCTACTTTTATACCATTAGGATGTTCATTATCATAGTGGAATATATTAATTGGGAACGTTTCTCCTTCCTTTAATGTAATAGCATCTTTCCAGCTATCTCCTGCACCTTTTGCTTTATAATAATCATAATAATATGCATTATTACTATAAACATTTATATATTTATATATAAATTTATCTGTAGAATTTCCAGTATTACATTCAAGCTCATAAATACAGCAAGATTGTGATTCTCCTATAAATTCTATCGTATGATTAGCGTTATCTATATTTACTTTTATCGTCCCTTTCTTTTCATCTTCATCCTGATACTCATACTCTTTACACTTTAAAGTAAAATTATTTATTTCCTTTTGCGTAATATTCCCATTATCATCTCTATTTACTTCATATAACTTAGCTTTCAGCTTTGTTTTATATGGAGAAGGCATTTCTAAAGAATAGCTATAATCCGAATTCTCGTCATTTTCCTCAAAAATTCCGTTACCTATACTTTCAAATTTCAATTGATAATATGTTTTTGCCGGTTGCCCTACAAGTACCTCTACTTTCTGACTTCCAGTATTTACAGAACCACCAACTATGTATGTATAATTAAAAGTAATAATAGTTGAACCGGAATTTTTGCCTTTCAAAGTAAGAAAATAATCTCCGTCCTCATCCATCTTCGGAACAGATGCTGCCGCTACAGAAGGATTACTGCTGGTAGCTTCTATAGAATCTACTTTATATGGTGTATTTTTATCCCATGAAGAATCATCTACTTCAAATCGTCCTATTGAAATTTTCTTATTGGTATTTTTTTCTATATGTACAAAATTTTCTTTGTACTCTTGATCATAACTATTTATATCTGGAAAGCGTCCCATTGATTTTGAATTTTTCTCATAAATTTCAAATATCGCATAAGAACTATACACCTTTTTTCCACTTATATATGCGTCAAGATTTACTTGTTCTTCCCTATCGTAATATCCGCCACTTTTTATTCCTTTCACTGTTAATACATTATTTGTAAAAGACATCTCCGAATGTTCAAATGTTTTTGCCACATTTGTAAGTTCTGTCCGTATATTTTCCTCATCCCCTTCTTCAATGATATATGCCTTTATTTCTGCATCTGACAAAATTTCTGATTTTCTTCTTTCACTTGCTTTATCATAATAAAAATGCATTAACTGAAAAGTCAATTTTTTCTTTTCGCCTACTGATACATAGGAATCTTTTGTCCAACCTTCTCCTTCTCGCATTGGAACATAGGCAGACGAATTACATAAAATCGTATAAGAATCCTTAATCACATTGAAAACAAGTGTCTCTTTCTTATTTTCTTCTTCCTCACTATTCTCCCTATTTATAATTTCTCCCTGATACTTTACTTGAATATCAAGATACGCTTCTGCTTCCTTTTTCCCAGTCACTGTCACTGTATTGTCTATATTTACAGAAAGCAAACTGTTATCAACAATATCCTGATAATCATAGCTGGAGTCATCTTCTACTCTTCTATACACCTTCGTTGAAATATCAAAATTTTTAATTAACTGTTTTGCTCTTTTTCCATTTTCTTTATAATAGATTTTTTTTAGAGTTATATCCCATGTTTTACTCTCATTTATATATAAATTACTGGTATCTGAATCATACTCATCTTCAAGATAATCATAATCTCCATCCAGCTTCCAACAATACTGATATGCTCTGACTGTAACCTTAAAAGAACTTGTTCCTGTTTTCTTCACCCCATTATATTTCCATGAATATTGTAATGTAACTGTGGATATCCCTTCACTAAGACCTTTTACTTTCATTTTCCATCCAGATTCTTTCTCTGATTGTTCTGGCTGTCTTATCTCTATATTTCGATTGTTACTACTTGCTGATATTGTTTCCAAGTTGCATTTTTTATAATCATTTCCATTTTCATATGTGTAACCATAGTCCATTAATATAACTACTTCCGTTTCATTTTTATAAATAGTAATATCTTCTGGTGTATCATATTTAAAATCAGACGCACTTGCCACGCTAGATGCGAATGCATTCAATGGAATCATTGTTATAATCATACATATTGATAATAGAAACGAAATCATCTGTTTTCTTCCTTTTATTTTCTTCATATACTTTTCCTCTCCTCATAACAATCTTCAAATCCTTCAAGCTCTGTATATTTTATATATTCCCCAAAATAAATGCCCGTAAAATCCTGATTCTGAAACCACACCATATTTTGTAAATCGAGCTCACAGGATATAAATTTTGTCCTATCGAATTTAAATATCTGTCCATGCTCCGTCATATAATACTTTATGTGTTTCTCTTCCGATACATCATCTCCTCCTTTTTGTTCTCTTTTTTTTCCCTTTTCTTCTTTTTGTTCAGCAAGATACATTTGTATCCTTGCAATGGTTTTAAACATCCTGGAATTGCAGAAATGCATTCCCCAATATAAATCCTGTTCTTCTTCCATATAGTTTCTGTTCCCCTTTCTCCCTTGATTAGATGCTGTAACTTTTTCACCTCCCTTTTACGTTCATTTTCTACTTTTTATATCTTATTTTTATTATAGTCATTCTACTTTTTAATACAATATTTCATGTCCAAGTGGTCGTTTTTTTGACACTTTTGGTAGCTGCAATAGTTTTTTCACTTTCTCACTCTCCGTATTAGAAGTTATCTCAGCGAAACAAATTATGAGAAAATTAAACAAATGAACTTTTTAATAAAAACCAAACCCAATGATTAGTTTTTCCAACAATTGGATACTTATGAATTATTCTCCCTATACATCTTGCCGCTGTTTAAAATAATATTAAAAACACCTCTCTTCCGAAATACAAATCACAAGACATATATTTCGAAAGAGAGGTGTTTTTATAAAGTTATAACACGATTCTATTTCACTTTTATTTTTATAGTAGATTTTTTATTACTTCCATCTGTTGCCATGGTTGTAATCTTTACGGTCTTTTTCTTT
>OLPL01001750.1_pt1 | contig 12613 bp, 8 predicted proteins | sample 1673211 | NCBI WGS metagenome assembly OLPL01 (sample SAMEA3136766, study PRJEB25190) | human gut metagenome | reverse complement strand
AAGTTGCGGGAAATCTTGCAAAACCGGGCGATGCGATCATTGTGACAGGAGATATCGGAAGACACGGATGCACGATCCTTCTTGCGAGAGAAGATTTTGGAATTGAAGCAGATGTGACCAGTGACTGTGCACCTCTCTGGGGCAATGTAAAAGCAGTGATGGATGCAACACATGAACTGCATGTGATCCGTGATGCAACCAGAGGTGGAGTCGGAACTGTGCTGTATGAGATTGCAGGACAGAGTCAGGTAGGAATCCGTCTGGATGCTTCGAAGATTCCGGTTGCACCGGAGGTACGCGGCGTATGTGGAATGCTTGGCCTGGAGCCGCTCTATCTTGCGTGCGAAGGACGGCTTGTGATCATAGCACCGAAAGAACAGGCACAGACAATCGTGGATGCATTGAAAGCATGTCCGTATTCTAAAAATGCGGCAATTATCGGTGAAGTGACCGAAGAACAGCCTGGAAAAGTTGTGATGTTGACGGAGATTGGAACGCAGGCATTACTTCCGCAGCCGGGAGGGGAATTACTGCCGCGTATCTGTTAAGCATGGAAGACAAAGCAGACATAAAGCATGAAAAAGTGAGGAAATCTATGGATACAAGAGTGGCAGTTATTTCGATTATTGTGGAGAATCCGGAAGCGATCGAGACGTTGAATCATCTGCTTCACGAGGCAGGGCAATTTATTATCGGAAGAATGGGAATTCCGTACCGGGAGAAAGGGATTAACATCATCAGCATTGCGATCGATGCACCGCAGGATATGATCAGTACATTATCCGGTAAGATCGGGCGCCTGAACGGGGTATCCACGAAGACGGCATATTCGAATATTATTACGAAAGCAGGAGAATAGAACATTCGGATATTATTTATGAGAGCAGGAGAGCAAGAATAATATGATTAAGATTGCAGTATATGGAAAAGGCGGGATCGGTAAATCAACGACGGTATCGAACGTTGCCGTGGCATTGGCAGAAAAAGGCCTGAAAGTGATGCAGATCGGCTGCGATCCGAAAGCCGATTCAACGATCGCATTAAGACACGGGGAAGCAGTACCGACGGTACTGGATCTTTTCCGGGAGAAAAAGCAGGATCTGAAATTGGAAGATATGGTGCGGACCGGATATCAGGGTGTGATCTGTGTAGAGGCAGGTGGTCCGACACCGGGACTTGGATGTGCAGGAAGAGGAATTATCACGGCATTGGAAAAATTAAAAGAGACGGGAGCATATGAAGTATATCAGCCGGATGTTGTACTTTATGATGTACTCGGAGATGTTGTATGCGGTGGATTTTCTATGCCGATGCGGAAAGGATATGCGGATAAAGTTTTTATTATTACTTCAGGAGAAAATATGGCGATCCATGCAGGAGCCAATATTGCGATGGCGGTAGAGAACTTTAAGAATCGTGGATATGCTTCCCTTGGCGGGATTATTCTGAACCGCAGGAATGTAGCGAGAGAAGAAGAAAAGGTAAATGAGCTGGCAGATGATTTTCAGACACAGGTAGTCGGAACATTGTCCCACAGCGGACTTGTGACAGAAGCAGAAGAAAAGAAAGAGACGGTTATGGAATGCTATCCGGACAGTGAGATGGCTGAGGAATACAGAAAACTTGCGGAAGTAATCTATGAGTTGTCAAAACGACCAGAAGGATCAGCCTGTGAAAAAGCCGATGAAAAGTATACTGCCGATAAAAGACCTGGGGAGGGATTGAAATGTTAAAGAAAGCCGGAGAATTAACCGGACTGGAATTCAATTCCCCGGCACATGGAAACTGGAATATTGTCCATACAGGAATGCTTCTTCCGGAATCCATACAGATCTATGTCTGTGCAGATAACTGTATGCGGGGAGTCGTTCTGACAGCAGCCGAGATGAATGCGGCAGACAGATTTTCCTTTGTGATCGTGGAAGAAGAGGATCTTCTGAACGGCAATCTGGAAGATGTGACGATCGAAGGCGTTACAGATGTATTAAGAAAACGAAAAGATCATCCGAAAGCAGTATTGTTATTTACCGTGTGTCTGCATCATTTTCTGGGATGTGATCTGGAACGGGTGTATGAAGAACTGGAAGCCAGATTCCCGGATATTTTCTTCGTCCGCTGTTATATGGATCCAATCATGCAAAAGCACGGGCTGACGCCGGATCAGAAACTTCGAAAGGCAATATATGACGGACTTAAGGTGAGAGAAGAAAATCCGAAAGCAGTGACGATTCTTGGCAGTGATTTTGCGCTGGATGAGACCAGTGATATCAGGCGTTTGTTAAAATGGAAGCATATAGAAGTAAAAGAATTGCCAGAGTGTAATTCATGGAAGTTCTATCAAGAGCTTGCAGACAGTAAAATATTCATAGCGTGCTATCCGCCTGGAAAATATGGTCTGGAATGTCAGGCAGAACGACTTAGGAAGAAAGAGTTATATCTTCCGGGAAGCTTTGATTATGATGAGATTATCAGGCAGTGGAAGACGTTGGAGCAGGCGGTTGGAGAAAATGTGGAAGAGGTTGAGGGTATAGAAGATACAGATATGCACATGGAGAAATCACTGGAAAGAATTACAAAAAGAGAGATTGCACTGTGTGAATCTGCTTTAGAACAAGCCAGAAAAGTGGTCGGAGACGTACCCATTATGATCGATCACACCTTTCATCCAAGACCGCTGGAACTGGCAAAGTTGTTACTGACACATGGTTTTTCTGTGACCAGAATCTATCTGGACGCGGTTAATCCGGAAGAAAAAGACACATTTGAGTGGCTAAAGGAACAATATCCTGAACTGGAATATGAACCAACGATTCGTCCGGAGATGCGTATGAAGCCAAGAAACGAATCAGATGTACTGGCAATCGGGCAGAAAGCAGCGTGGTTTACAGGAACCAGGCATTTTGTCAATCTAGTGGAAGGTGCAGGACTGTATGGATTTGACGGAATCCGTAGAACGGCAGAATTGATGACAGAAGCCTGGCAGGAAGAAAAAGATCCAGAAGATCTGATCATTCGGAAAGGATGGGGGTGCGAAAGCTGCATATGAGACAGAGTTACAGAATTATACCGATTTACACAGCTGACGTATCTGGTGTCTGCTCTGCCCTGTATGAATTGGGCGGGATGACAGTGATGCATGATCCGTCCGGTTGTAATTCCACTTATAATACACATGATGAGATAAGATGGTATGAGCAGGACAGTATGATCTACATCTCAGGGCTGACGGAGATCGATGCTGTCATGGGGAATGATGAGAAGATGATCTGTGATATTGAACTGGCTGCAGAAGAATTAAAGCCGAAATTCATCGCACTTGCAGGATCACCGATCCCATATATGAATGGAACGGATTTTCCGGCAATCGCCAGGATGCTGGAACAAGATCTCGGAATCCCGGCATTTTCGATTCCGACAAATGGAATGCATGATTATGTATATGGTGCCGGTCTGGCTCTTGCAGAGATTGCAAAACGTATCAAAGGAAAGAAAGAAGTGACGTCAAAAAGTGTGAATCTTCTGGGAGTAACACCTTTAGATTTCGGGCCGCAGGAGCATGTAGATGCTTTAAAAAGAAATGTAGAAGAGACGGGATGGAAGGTATTGTCGACCTGGGCTATGGGAGATACACTGGAAGATCTCGGACGTGCACCGGAAGCGGAGGTTAATCTGGTGGTATCTTCTGTGGGACTTTGGGCGGCCAAAGTATTACAGGAGAGGTTCGGGACACCTTATGTGATTGGGACACCGATCCGGGGATTTATGAAGAGTCTTTTGAATGCAATAGAAGAAAAAAAGCAGGTAGCATATCTCGAAAAGGGAAGGCGCATCAGCCTGACAGGAAACAAATCGGAAAAAAGTTCAGAAAACCAGATTATATTAATCGGAGAACCGGTGATCATGGAATCTTTGGCAGTAGCGATCGAGACGGAATATCAGATATCTGTAAGAGTAATCTGTCCGATAAGGGAGAAGAAAGGATTACTTGCGGATGGAGATAGTGCAGTCCGTGGAGAAGAAGAACTGGAACAGGTACTTCAGAGATCAAAGAATGTAAAAGGCATTGTAGCGGATCCATTGTATCGCCCGGTCTGTCCGGAGAATGTGGCATTTTATGAGCTGCCGCATATTGCATTTTCGGGAAGAATTTATAAAAAGAAACTGCCGGTCCTGGCAGAACTTATATAGGTGACAGATAAGTAAAACATATGTTCGGATAAATGCTTGAAGGATTTATCTGTTCATGATAGAATGTGAAATATAAATTGCCGGATATTTCTGAGTAAATGTACGGTGCAGAAAAAGCGAGTAGAAAGGGAACAGAATGGGACATTTTTATTTTGCAAGACACGGACAGACAGTCTGGAATGTAGAGAATAAGATTTGCGGAGCAACGGATATTGAATTGACAGAACTTGGCCATCAGCAGGCAGAAGAACTGGGGCAGGCAATTCTGGAGCATGGAATTCAGATTGATGAGATATTGTATTCACCATTGATCAGGGCAAAGGAGACCGCCAGACATGTATCCGAGGTAACCGGGATTCCGATGCGTGAAGAAATGCGCCTAAAAGAACAAAACTTTGGAAAATACGAAGGTACGCCGAGAAATGGAGAGGAATTCCAGAAGGCTAAGGCTAATTTTATTAATTCTTATGAAGGCGGCGAATCGATGCTGAAGCTTTGCCACCGAATCTATGATCTGCTCGATGATATTAAGAAAGAATCAGATCAGAAGACATATCTTCTGGTTGCACATAACGGGATCTCAAGAGCGATACAGTCTTATTTTTGTGATATGACGAATGATGAATTTGCAAGGTTCGGTATCAAAAATTGTGAGATTCGTAAGTTTGAATACGAGGAGTAAGAATGAAGAAGGATGAAAAGATGCCAATCGAAGATATGACGGCATATATGCGCATTGTGCCGGAGAGGAAAGCTTCTTATGCAGAATTTCCGGATACTATGAATGATGAAATAAAGGAATATCTCAGAAAACAGGGGATTAATGCTCTTTATACGCATCAGACGGAAATGTTTGAAAAGGCCGGACGGGGAGAAAATACAGTGATCACGACATCGACTGCCAGCGGAAAAACGCTGGCATTTCTTCTTCCTGTCCTGCAGAAGATATTGGAAGATCCACTCACAAGGGCGATTTTCGTCTATCCGACGAAAGCGCTGGCGAGTGATCAGTACCGTTCATTGCAGCCGGTACTGGAATATTTCGGAGAAGGGAAGATTCAGGCAGGAGTCTATGACGGAGATACGATGCCCGCAGAGCGCAGCCGCATCAGAAAGAGTGCGAATATTATATTAACGAATCCGGAAATGTTGAACTCTGCATTTCTTCCGAATCACAGTAAGTATGGGTTTGACTTTATCTTTGCAAATCTGAGATATATTGTGATCGATGAATTACACAGTTACAGGGGCGCATTTGGTGCCCATCTTGCGAATATTTTCAGGCGGATGCACAGAATCTGCCAGTATTATCATTCAAACCCCCAGTTTTTATGCAGTTCTGCGACAATCGCCAATCCGGTAGAACTTGCAAAAAAAGTATGTGGCACTGCATTTTCTCTGATTGAGAAGGATGGATCTCCATCACCGGTCAGGGAATATAGAATTATCCAGCCGCCGGAGATCAAAGGGCATAACGACAAGGTTTATGGAAGGTATGCGGCGTCTACGGTCGCGGCAGATATGCTTCCGGATCTGGTAAAAGAGCAGAGGCATTTTATTGCATTTGGAAAATCCAGACGAACGGTAGAAGTTATTTTGAAAGAGGCAAGAGACAAGTTGGATGCGGCAGGTTTCTTAAGTCAGGCAGATAGCAGAAAAATTGCCGGATACAGAGGCGGGTACACACCTCTGGAACGAAAAGAAATTGAGCGGAAGATGATGTCCGGGGAACTGAACGGACTGGTGTCGACTAATGCACTGGAACTTGGAATTGATATCGGAAGCCTGGATACGACGGTGATTGTCGGATATCCTGGGACGCGGGCATCATTCTGGCAGCAGAGTGGCCGTGCAGGGAGAAACGGACAGACCTGTGTGAATTACCTGATTCTTGAAAATCAGCCATTTGACCAGTACATTGCAGTGGAACCGGGGTGGCTTTTTGAAGGAAAAAGTGAAAATGCGATCGTAGACCCGGATAATCTGCTGATTGAATTGGCACATATCCGTGCGGCAGCGGCAGAACTTCCACTGAGTCTGGATGATGCAGCATTGTTTCCGAGTCTTGGTGAGATCATTCCTGTTCTGATGAAAGCAGAAGAAGTAAAAAGTATGGCCGGGAGATTTGCCTGGTCGGGTCCTGCATTTCCCGCAGGGGATTACAGCCTGAGAAATATGGATAAGACGAGATTCAAATTAATTCTGGATAATGAGAATCGTGAGATTACAGAGATGGATGAGTCGCAGGCCTATCATGAATTACATCCGGGAGCAGTCTATATGCATGACGGTGCATTGTATGAGGTCCTGAAACTGGATCTGGTAAGCAGGACAGCAATGGCGAAACCATTTGAAGGAAATTATTATACAGTCCCGGCAGGAACCGAAGACATCCGGATCCTTCAGACTTTTCAGGAAAAAACAGTGGAAAGAACGAAGATACATTTCGGAGATATTAATGTAGACGAAGTGATTTCGATGTTCAAGAAATTACAATTTCATAATCATCAGAATCTTGGGTATGTATCACTGACACAGTCGCTTCAGAAAGATTATGATACAGAAAGTACATGGATTGATATTCCGGAGGATGTGGTGCGCGTATACAGAAGTCTGCTGTTACCGAATGGGGCAGGAGAACTTGTATTGAATAATCACTTCGAAGGCCTGCAAAATGCGATAAAGAACGCGGCGATGATGGTGACGATGACGGAACGTGATGATATCAATACAGGAATGTCTAATAATGCGACCGTGCAGGGATATGTGGATTCTGGCAGCGGAGAATCAGAAGGACACGAAGTGGTGTCATTATTCATTTATGATAAGTATGAAGGTGGTCTTGGATATTCAGAGAAAATCTATGAATTGATCCCAGAGGTGATCGACCATGCGATTCAGATGGTGAAGGGATGTTCCTGTGAGGATGGCTGTCCGGCCTGTGTGGGAGACTATACATTAAGTAAGAAGATGGTGTTATGGGGACTTAGAAGCCTGAAGGAAAGGCTGGAAGCCCCGGAATATGTAAAAAAGCAGGTAGAAGAAGAGCGTCCGGGTGTTCACAAACAGTATTCATTCTTTAAACTTTCGGAGAAATGGAACGAATTCTGTGAGACAGTGATTAAGAATGGAGAGAGTGGAGGCGCATTTCTGAAGACCGCAAAACGAGTAGAAATAGAGAAGCATAATCTGATATTGATCGTGGACAGTTACTTTTATGAGGACTGGATGAAGATACCGGAGAATGCGAAAAGTATCAAAAACATATTAAAATTTCACGCAGTATGTCCACAGGATATGGAGATTGTTGTCCGTACAGAAGAGGACATGGAGCGAAAGAAAAAGACAGAAGGCAAGTTAAAACGACGATACGAAGATAAATTTTAGGTGACAGGAATGGATTTTAAGGAAGAATGGAATTGGTTGAATTCCTATCAGATGGAAGCAGTGACAGATGAAAGTGATGCATGTATTGTAAATGCCAATGTAGGAAGTGGGAAGACGACCGTACTGATCGCGAAAATTTTATATTTGCATTATGAAAAGAAGATTCCGCTTGAGAAGATGGTGGTGCTGACATTTACGAATAAGGCAGCAGGAGAGATTATTGAACGTCTGAAGAAAAAAGAACCGGGACTTACGGAAGAACAGGTGCAGTTTTTTGGAACATTCCACAGTGTTGCCATGCGGATGCTGAAAAATACACTGTTACAGGCAAAAGCAGAGAATGGAGAAATAGCTCATACAGTGGAAAATAGCAGCATGGCACCGGAAGAATGGACTTCGGAGTTTGAAATTATAGATCCGGACGAGGAACAGGAACTGGCGCTTTGTCTGATTGCAGAATATAGTCTGAAAGTAAAGTATAAAAACCGTTTGAAAAAAAGACTGGAGCAGGAATATCCAAATTATAAGGCCGGAAAAGTAACCAGCCGCTATAAGGATGAACTGTTTCGGTTATATCCTCTTTTACAGAAGGAAAAGAAGAAAGAGAATAAAATGAGCTTTTCCGATCTGCTGGAAGAGGGGACAAGACTTCTGAAAATGGGGAAAAATTCTCGGCCAGAATGGATTATTGTGGATGAAGTACAGGACAGTGACCGGTCACAGCTGGAATTTCTGGAAGCATTAAAAGGACCGGAGACGAAAATCTTTGCAGTAGGAGATCCAAATCAGGTGATCTATAGTTTCCGCGGGACAACTCAGAATATGTTTTTCCTGTTAAAGAACAGGTTTCAGGCAAAAGAACTTTCACTTCCGGTTAATTACCGATCGAATGCATCCATTCTGGAGGCGGCAAACCGTTTCCTTCAATTTGGCGGAAAGATTCAAGGCAGTAATGAATGCGGGGAGAAGATTCAGATAAGGAATCATTATGATCCGTTTCAGGAAGCAATGTATCTGGCAGACAAGATCTGGACACTTCATCAGGAAGGGAAGGAATACAGGGATATTGCAGTATTTTACAGGCTGCAAAAACAGGCAGAAATCCTGGAAAAGATGTTTGCAGAACAGAATATTCCATATGAAGTATCGGTGAAAAAGTCGTGGAAAGATATTCCTGTATTGAACTGGCTTATGTATGTCTTAAGATTTGCGACGCATCCGGACGATATACAGGCGGGAATGCAGGTATTGGTGGATAAAAGGTTCGGAGACAAATGCACAAAAAAGAAAGCAGAAGACATTATAAAGAATCACAAGACAGAGAAATCTGATATATATAAGAATATGATGCTGTTTTATACAGAGAAAGAAGTATTGTCAGGAGAAGATATATTTGATTCGCTAGGATTGAAAGAAGCACTGCACCCTACCTCTGCAGATTATCAGCAAGATGCAAAGCAGGTATTGGATTTTCTGAATCAGATCTGTACATATAGCAGGGAAAAGAAGCTGAATATGTCAGACGGAATCCGGGAATTCCTGAATGGGGTGGCACTCGGAACAATAGAAAGCCCAGAGGATACGCAAGAGTCTGCTGAGAAGGAAGAAGCAGGCGGCAGAGTAAAACTCATGACATTACATGCATCGAAGGGGCTGGAATTTGATACGGTATTCATTATCGGAGTAAATCCGGGACTGCTGCCGATCAGATGCAGTAGCTTTGATCAGGAAGAGGAAGAACGGAGATTATTCTTTGTAGGAATCACGCGTGCAAGAAATCACCTGGAACTTTCTTATTACACGAATCCGGGAGAACCGGGGGTATTGGGCAGTTACAGTAATTATCTGAAAATGATCCCAGAGGAATTACTTGAGTGGAAAGAAATACGCAGTGATGAAGAAAAGCGGACAAATCTTAAAGAACTAACGAGAAGGGCAAAAGAAGAAATCCGAAAAGCAGAGGCACAGAAAGCAGAAAATGTTCAGGAACAAAAAACGGAATCCGAGAAAACAGAAAATGTTCAGGAACAAAAAGCGATACATCCCAAATATGGAACCGGTATTGTGACATCGGAAGACGATATGATGGTAGAAGTAGAATTTCCAAATTACGGAAAGAAACAATTTATCAAGGCATTTCAGGAGGTCGAGATGATCAGGTAACCGAGTACATTAGTTAGAAATAAAAATAAACAGAAGCATAAAAAATCCACCGTACTTAATAATTTTTTAAATACGATGGATTTTTATGATATTTCATCCAATGGACTATACCTCTTTCTTTCTTCGATTTGTTTTTTTATCATTTTTTAAATGATGTTAAATTTACGTTCCTGGTGGTTTGTCCTCCTTTTTCTTTATTAGACTCTTTTCAGTTTAGATTGTCCTCTGCATTGGACTGTACCTCTTTCTTTAGATTTTAAATAAAGATCTAACTGATTGGTGGTCCGTCCTCCTTTTCTTTTGTTGATATTATAATATCGCACGAAAGTGAAAATGTCAATAGGTAATCTGAAAAAAATGTGAAAAATAATAAAAAGACAAAATATTCTGAAAATAATATCTGCATGATTGCCGGGAATGATGTAACTGGTGTCATCATCAAAGGTAGAACGCTCAGCCACGTAATGACGGATTTTAGAGAGATCTTCATCTGTAAAGTAAGGAGCAACATGTCCGCCTAATATAACGGTATGCTCCAGAACCATATGCAGGTTGTTGATTAGAATGGACAGATGTCTTAAATAATCCTCCCATCTTTCTATACAGCCGGTATCGCCGGCTGATTTTTTTTCAAAAAATTCTTCCAGGTTATCGGAATCTCCGAGAAGCGAGTTCAGGGAACAATAGCATTCCGCACATTCCTGACGTCCACAGTAGCAATCATGACCTCCGGGAATCAGTGTCATGTGTTCAAAAGTTCCGCTTTTTCCTGTAGTACCGGTAAGAAGCTGACCGTCTACGATGATGGCACCGCCCAGATGGTAATTTAATGAAATGTAGGTTACGTTTTTGATATCCGGGCTTTTCTATCGGATATTCATGAGCGTGATATTCTTGTATCCACAAGAATGATCTGTGCGATGGCGGGAACAGCAATCGTTATGTCAATTACAGCACCATTGGTCAAATTCTTCGGACATGGCAACGAAGGAAGAGGATATCTGATCACAATGACAATTTATGGTATTGCAGCAATGTGCATTTTCTTCCTCACATTTGCAATGCAGCCAGATGTGATCGATTATTCTGAATATAAGAAAAATGCAAGTGTAGCGGGACTGATCGCTGCATTCCAGGGATTTTTCGTAGTGTGCTGATCGCAGTTCTGACATATTTTTATAAATTGGACAGTATCCGTGGTGAGATGACGGAGGAACTGGAAAAACGTAGATAAATTATGCATAAAAACCTGGACAAAAAAATCAACTTTTTGGTGAATCTTTATCTGCTGTAGGTGTTATAATACGACTGTAACAAAGGAAACCTACTTAACAAAACCTCTTTGTAGCGTTGAAACCGCAAAGCGAAGGCTGCTAAGCATCAGATTTTTGGAGGAAAAGATAAATGAATACTTTAAAAGCTGAAAAAAGAAGCATGGACATCAAAGCAAAGAAATTAAGAAGAGAAGGTTACGTTACTGGTAATGTCTTCGGAAGAGAGATGAAAGAGTCTGTTCCGGTTAAGATGGAAAAAGCAGCTGTTGACCGTTTACTTAAGGCTTGCCACAAAGGTAGTCAGGTAATGCTGGACATCGAAGGTGAGAAGATGAATGTTCTGATTAAAGATGTCGAGTTTAACCCATTAAAAGGTCAGGTGGATGAGATAGACTTCCAGGCACTTGTAAGTAATGAAAAAGTACATTCTGTAGCAGAGATTGTTCTGGTCGGACATGAGAAAGATGCAGGTGGTGTACTGGAGCAGTTACTGGAAGAAGTACAGTTCAAGGCATATCCGTCAGCATTGGTTGACAAGGTAGAAGTTGATGTAAGTAACATGAAAGTCGGAGATTCTATCAAGGTAAAAGATCTTACACTTTCAAGTGACAAAGATGTAGATGTCATGACTGATCCTGAGACTACAGTTGTTACATTGCAGTATGTACACAACAGTGAGGCGGATGATGATGCCGATGAGGAAGCCGCAGAAGCAACAGAATAAACAAAAGATAAAATTTATAAAAATACGGAAAAACCCGGATATCGAAGTATAGATGTCCGGGTTTTTTTGCTATACTACATCATATATAGAACCGCGGACAGAGTAGAATTGCGGATTGTGTATAGAAATAAGAGTAAGAAAACATGATGAAAATGAGGTGATCTTATGGCAAAAGAGCAGCTTGCAGTAATAGAGATGGTAACCAATATGATTCTGGGAAAGACAGAAGGAATCAGCAAGGTGGATTTTGTACCTCAGAAAACAAGGTGTCCGGAACCGGAAAATGGAATGCATATGCATGATAAAGTACCGGTAATACAGGATCAGGATATAGAAAAAACGAAAAATCAGCAACAGATATTTCCAAGAAAGACTCCGGAAAGCCAGGGGATAGTCTCAGATCATCTGAGATACCTGATACAGGAACTGGCAGATTCACCGAATACAGATATGCATCATTTTATGGTGCTGCGTCATGGAAATGTGATCTGTGAGGCAGACTTTGCGCCGTACAGAAAAGGAATCTGGCATATCACACATTCGATGTGCAAAAGTATCACCGGAATGGCAGTCGGTTTTCTGGTAGAAGAGGGAAAACTGGAATTGTCAGAAAACATTTATAAAATATTTTCTGATAAAGGAAGTACCTGGGTGAAAATGTTCCGGCCGGAGGTTACAGTAGAGAATCTGCTGACAATGACAAGCGGTGTGACATTTAATGAATCAGGAATTGTGTCCGGAAATGACTGGCTGGAAAGTTATCTGAATGCTTCGGTGGCGGAAAAGCCAGGGACAAAATTCCAGTATAACAGTCTGAATTCATATGTGCTTTCTGCGATCATAACAGAACGGACCGGAATGCCGATGGATGAATATC
>OLPL01001739.1_pt1 | contig 12715 bp, 8 predicted proteins | sample 1673211 | NCBI WGS metagenome assembly OLPL01 (sample SAMEA3136766, study PRJEB25190) | human gut metagenome | reverse complement strand
ATTAAACGATAGTAATTGAAACATACCTTATGAAGGAAAGAATGCAGAAAACATTGGCTGAAGTCAAGGGCTGCCCACAGAAAGATAGGACGGAATCCGAAGGATATGTGGGAGCGCAGACCGTCATGTGGATATGTGAGGACAACATCGTGGAAGTACCATTCGACAAGGAACACCTGTTGGAGCGCATCCTCAGTCCCGAAAATCTGCTCAACGCCTACAAGGCAGTTCTGCGTAATAAGGGCTGTGGCGGTATCGACAAGATGTCATGTGAGCAAATGCTTCCATGGGTCTTGGCTAACAAGGATGCTCTGATACGTTCTTTGCAGGACGGTTCATACCGTCCGAACCCAGTAAAAAGGGTAGAGATACCCAAGGACAATGGCAAGATGCGCCTATTAGGCATCCCAACGGTAATCGACCGTATGGTGCAACAAGCCATTAACCAAACCTTGACTCTCATCTATGAACGCCAATTCTCCCCGAGAAGCTTCGGCTTCCGTCCGAGAAGAGGATGCCATGATGCCCTGCGAGGAGCACAGAAAATAATAAACGCCGGCTACGTGTATGTAGTTGACCTTGATTTGGAACGCTTCTTCGACACGGTGTGCCATAGTAAGCTCATAGAAATTCTCAGCCGCACGATAAAGGACGGCAGGGTGGTGAGTCTAATACACAAATATCTTCGAAGTGGTGTAATGAACAAAGGAGTCTTTGAAGTTAGTGAGGAGGGCACGCCGCAAGGTGGTCCGCTGAGTCCGTTGCTGAGCAACATCATGCTCAACGAGTTGGATAAGGAACTCGAGCGTCGAGGACTCCCATTTGTGCGCTATGCCGATGACTCGATGATATTTTGTAAGTCCAAGCGTGCAGCCATGCGTGTAAAGGAATCCATAACCCGATTCATTGAAGGTGAACTTTACCTGAAAGTGAATAAGGAAAAGACAGTCGTATCATATGTGAGAGGGGTGAAATACTTGGGCTATACCTTTTATGTAAGAAAGGGCAAATGCCAGCTTGCGGTACACCCGAAAGCCAAAGCCAAGATGAAAGCCAAGCTCAAAGAGTTGACTTCCAGAAGCAATGGATGGGGATATGCCAAGAGGAAGCAAAAACTCGAGGAGTACATAAGAGGATGGGTAGGTTACTATCACCTAGCCAATATGAAACGCTTACTTACGGAAACCGACAGCTGGCTGCGGAGACGGATACGCATGTGTATATGGAAAGCATGGAAACTCCCGAAGACAAGGATAAAGAACCTCATACGGTGCGGCATCAACAAATATGACGCAAGTAGATGGGGATATATCAAGGGTTTTTGGAGGGTTAGTAGCTCTCCGATAATGCACCTTGCTGTTTCTTCACAGAGGTTGAGAGAAGCGGGTTATCCAACGCTCATGGGTTCATACCTCGAATGGTGCCCAAAAATAGGAACCGCCGTATGCGGAACCGCACGTACGGTGGTGTGAGAGGTCGGTAAACACGAAAATAGGAGATAAACACCTATGATTAGTGTTTACTTCCTACTCGATTCTTTGCTTTTATCTCTATGTTTTCCACTTCGGAACTCATAGACTTAGGAGTCATAAAACTATGAGTTGTTTTTGTTAACATTGAAATTTTTCGATGAAAACCTTTGCATATATGCATTTTTCTTCGTAACTTCGCAGCGGAATATAAAAAAAAGAAAAGCTATGGAAGAGATTAGAAAATATCCGGTGGGCATACAAACCTTCTCTGAGATACGAGAAGAAAACTATGTGTATGTGGATAAAACTAAGTATATTGTGGATTTCATAAGAAATGGATCCAAATATCTGTTTCTGAGTCGCCCAAGACGATTCGGAAAGTCTCTTTTTGTCTCTACGCTTCAGGCTTATTTTGAAGGAAGAAAGAATCTGTTTGATGGGCTTGCCCTTGGGGATTATGAGAAGGAATGGGTAAAGTATCCGGTTTTTCATTTTGATATGAGTACGGCAAAGCACATGAATCCTGCTGACTTAATCAATGAATTGGAAGGTAAGCTAAGCCAGTTGGAACAAATCTATGGTACGGAAGATTGGGCTATTAAGGCTAATCAGCGTTTGGAATGTCTGGTAAAACGTGCTTATAAGCAGACGGGGCAGAAGGTAGTCATTCTCATTGATGAGTATGATGCTCCATTGCTGGATGTCGTGCATGAGAAGGAAAATCTGGTAGAACTCCGTTTGATCATGAAGAACTTCTATAGTCCTATTAAATACTTGGACCCTTGGTTGCGTTTCGTCTTTATCACAGGTATTACCAAGTTCTCTCAATTAAGTATCTTTAGTGAAATCAACAATCTGGATAATATCAGCATGTTCGACCAGTATTCTGCTATCTGCGGTATTAGTAAGACGGAACTTCTGAATGATATGAAGCCAGATGTGGAGTTGTTGGCAAAGCATTTAGGCAGAACCTTGGAAGAAACAATAGGTGAACTTACGTCATATTATGATGGCTATCATTTCAGTGATCATTCAGAAGATATATTCAATCCTTTCAGTCTTGTGAAGGCCTTGAAGAACAAAAAGGTTTCGGCTTATTGGTTCAGTTCCGGTACGCCAAGTTATCTCATCAAGACTTTGCAGAAGTATCATGTGGGAGTGATGGATATTGAGCAGAAAAGTGTAGGGGTTGATGACTTTGATGTTTCGCCAGAGCAGATGACTTCAGCACTTCCTTTGCTCTACCAGAGTGGTTATCTTACCATCAAGAAGTATAATCCGCTATTGCAATGCTATCAGCTGGACTATCCTAACAGGGAAGTGCGCATAGGAATGTTGAAATCGCTTGCGCCAAACTATCTGTCTCCAATTCAATTGGATAATAATAGTTTTATCTTTACCTTTCTGGAACAGCTCTATAGCAACAACATGGATGGCGCCTTGCAGAAGATGCAAGCTTATCTTGCTAGTATCTCCAACCGTCTGTCTAATAAAAACGAAAAGGATTTTCAAACGGTGTTCTATCTCATCTTCAACCTCTTGGGTGCTTATATCCTGGTGGAAGAAGATAGTGCAATAGGTAGGGCTGATGCCGTTCTGCACATGCCTGATACTGTGTATGTGATAGAACTGAAATACGATAAGTCGGCAGAAGAGGCTCTGAGGCAGATAGACGATAAGGGATATCTGATACCTTATTCGGCAGATGGAAAGCGATTGGTTAAAGTGGGAATCAATTATGATAGCCAAAAGCGAACGATAGGGGATTGGAAGATTGAAGAAACATAAAAAATAGAAGATTTTGAAGGAAAGCCTCGGCTACTTTGATGTAGTCGGGGCTTTTTGAAATTTACATCATTTTTACATAATAAACTGGGGAACAAATATTATGTGAGAAATGATGTAAAAAGTTAGGCGGTTTGAGCAATTTTCGGTAATTTTGCACCGAGATCATTTTAATTTACTGAGCCTACTTTCAACAAGCCTTACTTTTTTAAGTGGACTCAGTAAATGACAAAGGTGATTCTTTAAACTTAAAGGTTATATTAATATGGTTGTTAAGAGATTTATTATAAGTATATCGGTATTATTCTTTTATGCACTTTTTGTTGCAAGCTAAGAATGAGGTTATAGATCATGGGCAATTTTTGTGCTCATATTATTATTGTTATTCGAAAGATACGATAAAGAATGATGAGAAAGAAGAAGATTTACTCTTTCTTTCTATCGGAAAGAATGTTTCAAAATGCTATAGTTATTATACTTACCAGTCTGATTCCTTGCAATCTACAGAAGATGGCAAGGCCAAGTTTCGTGCTTTATTCAAAGAAGCCTTTAAGCGTGAAGGATATCTGACTAATTCTTTTCCACATCGCAGAATGACGGCGTGCGTCTATAAGAATTATCCGCAGAATATGATGACGGTAACGGACAATCTGATGTCTCAGTATTATGAATATAGTGATAGCCTGGGTGTACAGAATTGGGTTGTAGAAGGTGATAGCATTAAAAACATATTAGGCTATAACTGCCAGAAGGCAACCTGCAGATTCCGTGGTCGCTCTTGGACGGCATGGTTTGCCTTGGATGTTCCTGTAAGTGACGGTCCCTGGAAGTTTTGCGGACTCCCTGGCTTGATTATGGAAGTGTATGATAGAGGAAAGCAATACAATTTCTGTATCAATGGAATGCAGCAGGTTAGTGCAACACCTATTACTTTTGGGGTATTTGACAAGGAATTCAAGCGCTTTCAGAAAACGACAAGAAAGGATTTCCTGCAATCAAAATATAAGTATCTGAAAAATCGGAACAGTATCAATGAGGCTTCAACGGGAATATCTCTGGGTGGCTCGGATGAGACTCTGAATTATGATCTGATAGAAAAAGAATAAGTATCAACGTAAAGAGAGAACGGATTGGTTTCTCAAGAAGATAATTTATGAAGCAACTGTTTTTATATCTGTGGTTTATCTGTATGAGCACTTTGACCTATGCCCAGCAAGTCACCTTGTCGGGTAAGGTGGAAGATGCCTATACGGGCAACGGGTTGCAGGGAGTGATGGTTACCATCCGACCTGCTGCCGGCAATAGAATCCTGAAGTTTACCAAGACACAGGCAGATGGAAGTTTCCTGCTGTCGCTCAATGCTATTCCGGACGGTCGTAACGTGCTGCATTTCTCGATGATGGGATATGCTGTGAAAACCATTCCTTTGTCGAAGGATACTACTGTTTATCATGTACTCCTGACGGAGCAGGCTACAAAGCTGAAGGATGTTGTGGGGAAGGCTCCAAGCATCCGGCAGCGAGGCGATACCATCTCCTACAATGTGGCAAGCTTTGCCGATGCCAACGACAAGAGTCTGGCTGATGTCTTGAAGAAGATGCCGGGAATGGAGGTGTCGGACAAGGGAGAAATCAAATATAACGGCAAGGCTATCAACAAGTTTTATATCGAAGGACATGATATGCTCGGCGGTCGCTATTCCATCGCCACCAACAATATCCATCAGAAGGATGTCGGTTCGGTAGAGGTGATGACCAATCATCAACCTATCAAGGCTTTGGAAGATATGTCGTTCTCGCAAGACCCTGCCATCAACATCAAACTGAAGGAATCTGCCAAGAGCCGTCTGGTAGGAACGTTGAAGGCAGGTGGCGGTATGGAGCAGAAGAAAGGAGAGAAGTTTGGTAAGCTGAATGTCTGGGAAGGCGAGATGTCGTTGATGCGCTTTGCCAAGAAAGCCCAGTCGCTCAATACCTTCAAGAGTAATAATATAGGTACGGATGTAACCGGTGAAGGCAATCTCCTCTTTTCGGATGATGGTACTGGAGTGATGAGAAATTCTTATAATCTGAAAGATTACGTGAATGTTACGCCCGACCAGCTGACGGATATTTCAGACACCCGTGTGCGTAAGAACCAGACCCATGTTTTCACAACCAATAATCTCTGGGTGTTAGGCAAAAATACGGATTTGTCTTCTCAGATAGTCTATACCCACGACCGTCTTCTTTCTTCCTCATTCAGTAATACCCAGTATTTCCTGAATGATTTAACCATTTATGATGTTGAGGATGAACAGGCTAAGCAGAAGCAGAACAGATTGGTTGCCGACTTTACGCTGACTTCGAATGGCGAAAAGGCGTACGTAGCCAATCAGCTTTCCGCCGACCTGTCCTGGAATGATGTCATGATGGATATTGCCGGCTCTTATCCTAATCATCAGCAGGTCAATATGCCGAAATATAAAGTATTAGACAAGCTGGAACTGTTGCATCGGAGTAGTAAGCGAACCTATACCTTCAACACGTATAATGCTTATATGGTGAATCCGCACTCTCTGTCTGTTGATAATTCGCAGCAAACGGCTTATCAAAGTGTTCGTTCGGCAGCATTCTTCAGTCATACCAATACTTCGCTCGGCTTTTTCCTCAAGCCTTTTACCGTGATGATGAAGGTTGGCTTGCAGGTATTGAGCAGAACGCTGAAGAGTCATCTGGAGGGAGTGCCCGATTCCCTGGGCAATATGCGCAATCAGATAGGCATGACCTTCTTCCGTGCCTATGCATCGCCGGAGGCTGAGTATAACCAGGGTGGCTGGCATATCCGTTTCCAGATGCCTATCACCTTTACACCTTATTATTATAATGATAAGTTGATGGGAGCGAAAGAGAATACCAGCAAGACACAGGTTGCTCCTCAACTCAGCGTGAGCTATTTCCTTACAGCCCGTTTGCAGGCTACGCTTTCCGGTGGAATCGCTCAGCGGGAAGTGGATGAACAGAATTTCTATCAGGGACTGCTGATGCGTGATTACCGTAATCTTTATACGGGTTTCGTGGATTATACCGCCGACAGGAGCAAGCATGTTTCCTTCAACATCAACTATAAGCGTCCTCTTGCTACCATCTTTGCCAATGCCTACATCCGCAAGAGCTGGTCTGACAGTCATCTTACGGTGACTCGTAATTTTGTGGGTGATTATATCATCAACTCCTATTTCTCCAACAGCAGCAGTTCTGAAAACCTGATGGCTGGTGGAAAGGTAAGTAAGGGATTGGGATTCTTGCATGGACTCGTTAGCGTAGGTTTTGATTATCTGAGGTTTGATGGCTTCCTGCGTCAGAACGATTCTCCTTCAGCCTATTCATCTGATAACTATATGTTGTCGGCAAAATGGAGTGGTCGTCCTGTGGATTGGTTCAATTTCACCTATGAGCTGAACTGGGATAAGGATAAGATGGTATTGAAGAATTTGGGTTTCGATTCTTCCTCTACCAATCTTGCCCAGAATCTCACGCATCCACCAGTTATGGCTTCAGGAATGGTATGGAGTTGAGTTTGACTGCGCTTAATCTTTTCAATCAGCGCACCTACGGTTATACCGTTTATTCTGGGTTGACCCGTACGAGCAAGGAGTATCAGTTGCGAGGTAGGACAATACTGATGTCTATATTCTTTCATTTTTGATGATGGAGGCAACAGTTCTGCCGTTTCTGAAAAGAATTTCCGGTAGATTTGGTTAAATATCAAAAATTATAAATGTAATTGTAATAAGAGTATTTATAATTTTTGTACCTTTGCACCCAAACGAAGAAAAAAGAATCAATGAGCAAAGGAAAATTAGCTAAGTTTGCGGATATGGAGCGTTTCGAGAACGTGTTCCAGTATCCATATAGTGTAGTAGATGACGTGCCTTTCGATATGAAGGGCAAGTGGCGTGAGATGTATTTCCACAATGATAATCCTATCGTGCTGGAGTTGGGATGCGGCAAGGGTGAATATACCGTGGAACTTGCCAAGCTCTATCCTGAGATGAACTTCATCGGTGTGGATATCAAGGGTGCACGAATGTGGACCGGTGCCAAGAAGGCGATAGAGGAAGGACAGAAGAACGTGGCTTTCCTCCGTACCAACATCGAGATTATCGACCGCTTCTTTGCTGCGGATGAGGTGCAGGAAATCTGGCTCACCTTCTCTGACCCGCAGATGAAAAACCCTCGCAAGCGTCTTACATCTACTTACTTCATGAACCGTTATCGCCACTTCCTCGTGGATGGCGGTATCATCCATCTGAAGACGGACTCCAACTTCCTCTTCACCTATACTACTTATATGGTGGATGGCAACCATCTGCCTGTGCTCTTCCGCACAGAGGACCTCTATCATCAGGAGGGCATCGATGAGGAAACCCGTAAGATTCTCTCTATCCAAACCTATTATGAGAGTATGTGGATAGAACGTGGCTTGAACATCAAGTATCAGAAGTTCGCCTTGCCACGCGAGGGTGAGCTGGTGGAACCTGATATTGAGATTCCGCTGGATGATTATCGCAGTTATCGCCGTGACAAGCGAAGCTCAAAGGATACAGCGAAGTAGATTTCTACAATGATTTGAATAAGCTTCCGCAATGCTTTGAATGTCTTTCCTCAAGCGTTATTGGCGTTTGAAGAATGCGTCATAAGTATCTGAAAGAAGTAACTGAAGTTGTTCGGAGATACAATAGAAGTTGTTGGAACAGTAAGTATCTCGAAGCGCACAACAGTTGATATGCGGTCGCACATCAGCTGTTGTGCGCTTGTCTTTCAGCTGTTGTGCATGCGTAGAACAGCTGTTGTGCGGCTTTTTAATGGCAATTCTATTGATTGTCTTTGTTAATCAGGTTGACGACTACTTTTACCATTACATCTTTTTCCTCAGTTCTGCTTTCTGCAATCATCAGAGTCAGGGCAACGAGTGTGTTGTCGGCAATTCTCTTATGTCCATTTTCAGCATACAGAATGCCATTCTTCTCCATAAACCAAAGAAAAAGCATGGCCGCAATTCTCTTGTTGCCATCGCTGAATGAATGGTTTTTTACGACAAGGTAGAGCAGCATGGCTGCTTTTTCTTCTACCGAAGCGTAGAGTTCTTCACCACCGAAGGTTTGGTAAATCTGACCTATGCTGCTCTTGAATGAATCATCCTTCTCATTGGCAAACCATTTACTGCCTCCAAACTTTTCTTTCAAAGCATTGATGGCTTCCATTGCATTTTCGTAGGTGGCATGGAACGGCTCGGCTTGAGTCGTCTTGTCTATGAGTAATGTCTGATAATCATATTTGTCGAGAGTATCCAGGGCATAAACATAGTCGCTGATGACATTGAACAGTCCGTTATATTCGCCCTCGGATACTTGATCTTGCAATGTAATTGCACGTGACATCAAACGAACCACTTCTTTCAGTTCGTTGTAATTGTCTAGGCGTTTCTGGTTGATGGCGTAACCCTTGATAATGTATTGCTTCAAGATAGAATTAGCCCATTGACGGAATCTGGTACCATTGATTGACTTTACACGATAGCCTACGGAGATAATGACGTCCAGGTTATAATATTCCGTTTCGACAACCTGTTCAAAGCCGTCGTGGCGGCCATATTTCTTGGTATGTGCAAATTTTGCACATACCAAGGATTTGTCGAGTTCACCTTCTTTAAAACAGTTATTGACATGTCGTGAAATCACAGTTCTGTCACGGCCAAACAACTCTGCCATTTGGCTTTGTGTAAGCCAAACGGTATCATTCTCTAATTTTACATTCAGCTCTATGTTTCCCTCAGGGGAACGATAGATTTCGATGGATGAATTCCTCTGCTCCATACCTTTCATTATTAAAAGTTCTTATTCTAGTACCCAACTTTTGGATAATTTGGCAAAGATACGATTATTATATGATTCCTACAAGGTTTTCGAGTATTTTTTCTTCTTTTTGATGAAATTTGCGAAAGATTGAAATGGAAGGAATGTTTTGTTTTTGATTACTTTCAGATTAAATATCGGGACTAGTCTTAGGTTAGGGATATGTATAGTATGTTATGTTCTTCCTATACCTTTTGTTAAATCCGGGAATAATCTTGTTGAATTCAGGAAAAAAAGGTGGAAATGCTTGGTGTTTCCACCTTATTTTATTATATTTGCAGCAAGTTTTTGAAGAAATGCAGTATTCTCAGGGACTGCATGGAACTGACGAAACGACTAAAAGAACAGAAAAGTAATAACTAACGAAATAAACGAAAAAATGATGAACTACAAGAAATTGGCTCTTACCGTTGCAGCTGGAGCGATGGCAACTACAATGATGGCGCAATCGGCACCTCAGCTGAATGCCAACAACATCGATGAAGTAATCAAGGCGATGACCTTGGAAGAGAAAGCCCAACTCTTAGTGGGCGGTGGTAACGATGGATTCGTGGGTAGTGGTGCTATGCTCGGACATCAGAAGAAGTTCGTGCCGGGTGCTGCGGGTATTACTGTAGCCATCCCTCGTCTCGGCATTCCTGCTACCGTACAGTGTGATGGTCCTGCCGGAGTTCATATCGATGCTCATCGCGAAGGTGACAGCCGTAGCTACTTTGCCACCGGTTTCCCTATCGGAACCTGTCTGGCTTCTACCTGGAACACCGACCTGGTGCGCAAGGTGGGTGAGGCTATCGGTAACGAAACCCTGGAGTATGGCTGTGATGTTGTGCTCGGACCGGGTATGAACCTTCATCGCAATCCGCTCTGTGGCCGTAACTTTGAGTATTATTCAGAAGACCCAATCGTAACAGGTCTTATCGGAACCGCCTTTGTACAGGGTGTGCAGAGCCAGGGCGTGGGTGTAAGTGCCAAGCACTTTGCTGTAAACTCTCAGGAAACTGACCGTACCAAGGTGGATGAACGATTGAGCCAGCGTGCTCTCCGTGAGCTGTATCTGAAAGGTTTCGAGATGATGGTTCGCAAGAGCAATCCTTGGACTATCATGTCTGCCTATAATAAGATTAACGGTGTTTATGCCCAGGGCAACAAGGGACTCTTGACCGATATTCTCCGCAACGACTGGGGATATAAGGGAATCGTGGAGACTGACTGGATTGGTAAGCGTGCCGACCTTCCGCTGGAACAGGAAGTAGAGGCTGGCAACGACCTGATGATGCCGGGTTATCCTGCTCAGGTGCAGGATATTGTTGATGCAGTAAAGAATGGCAAGCTGGATATCAAGGATGTGGACCGCAATGTTCGCCGTATGCTCGAATATATCGTGAAGACTCCTCGATTCAAGGGATATAAATATAGTGGTGAGCCAGACTTGAAGGCTCATGCAGCTATCACCCGTCAGAGTTCTACCGAGGGTATGGTGCTCCTGAAGAATGATGCAGCTCTTCCTATCCATGGCTTGAAGACCGTGGCGCTCTTCGGTGTCAACTCTTACGACTTCATGTCGGGTGGTCTTGGCAGTGGAGCCGTTAATGTAGGCTATTCTGTAGATATGGTTACCGGTTTGAAGAATATCGGTGTAGCAACTACTCCTCAGCTTACGGAAATCTATCAGAATTATGTGAAGTATGCCAAGGCTAAGTTGAAGGCAGACAAGAATCCGATGATGTGGTTCCTGGATCAGGGTCAGCCAAAGCTCGATGAAATCGAGATTACTGAGCGCTGTGTAGCTAACGAGGAGCCAAAGGCTGATGCGGCCATCATCACCATAGGTCGTCAGGCAGGTGAGGGAATGGACCGCCAGATCAATGGTGAGTTCAACCTCAGTCAGATAGAGCAGGATATGATTTTCCGTGTATCTGATGCTTTCCATGCCAAGGGCAAGAAGGTGATTGTCATCATCAACTCTGGTTCTGTGATGGAGACTGCCAGCTGGAGAGACCGTGTGGATGCTATTCTCGTAGCTTGGCAGCCAGGTATCGAGGGCGGCAACTCTGTAGCTGATATCCTGACCGGTAAGGTGAATCCATCGGGTAAGTTGACCATGACCTGGCCTATCGCTGCTACCGATCATCCTTCTACTGCCAACTTTGCCAAGGATTACGATATGTACACCTACAAGAATCTGCTGGATTGGAGCAAGGGTAACATCAAGGGTTACGATTATAGCAACCACGAGGAGGATATCTACGTAGGTTATCGCTACTTTGATACCTTCAAGAAGAATGTGGCTTATCCTTTCGGTTATGGTTTGAGCTACACTACCTTCGAGTTTGGCAAGCCATCTGTCAAGGCTAAAGGCAACAATATCGAGGTTAGCGTAACCATCAAGAATACCGGTAAGGTTGCCGGCAAGGAAGTTGCTGAGGTTTATGTCACCGCTCCAAAGGGCGCTTATGAAAAGCCAGCCAAGGAACTCAAAACCTTCGGCAAGACCAAGTTGCTGAAGCCAGGTGAGAGCCAGACTTTGAAGATGACACTTGAAAAGCGCGATCTTGCCAGTTTCGATGAGGCTAACAGCCAGTGGAAGGTAGATGCAGGTAACTATCTCTTCAAGGTAGGTAGTGATGTAGAGAACATCAAGGGTACTGCTACATTGAAGGTGGCAGAATATACCGAGAAGACTAGCAATGCCTGCGCTCCTAAGGTTCAGTTGAACTATCTGAAGCAGAAGTAGCCTATGTAAATAATATTCTAGAAAGAGATAATCTAGAAGAAACTCCCGGAAAATGGGGGAAGAAGAGATTGAAAATTTTCCCTTAAGGATATTTATTTTTTTCCTTAAGGGAAAATATATTTTTCCTTAAGGGAAATAAAATCTTTCCTTAAGAGATATTTTTCACCACATTTGGTCTGTAAAGTTATTTTCTTTATAAATTTCGCGGCACCTATTTTCCTATCCTCAAAAGCAAAGAACTCCCGTCTCTTTTCTGAGATGGGAGTTCTTGTTTAGAAGGAATACTGGGCGGAAATCATCAGTTCGCGAGGGCGAAGATGATAGCTGTCGGTCAATGTACTGATGCCGCTATAGATGGTTTCCATATAGTTCTTCTTATTGAATAGGTTTCGAAGCTCTGCTGAAAGGCGGAGCTTTTTCATTCTCCAAACTGCCGAGGCATCGCCAAGAAGGGTGTTTAGGTGGTTGCTCTCTTGCAGCTCATTGTGATAATGTACGAGCGAGAAGGAGAGGTCCACATGGCTGATGGTAGCGGTGGCAGATACGCTTTGGTGCCAATTAAATAACGATGACTTCGCCATTTTTTGACGTTTCGAGTTGTAAAAAGAGAATTCTCCCTCATAGGTAAAGGCACACCAGGACGGCGAGAAGTCGATGCTAGGCTTCACAGTATAGTTGTCTGCGGTATAGCTGATGGCTTTGCCGCTGCTGTATTGCTCACCCTTGCTGTAGTTGTAACTGCCCTCCAGGCGGGTCTTCAGATGAAGGTCGTAGAAGCCCTTCGATATGTAGAGTGATGCCCCTAGGTTGTTGCTCTTGCTGTCCTGC
>OLPL01001736.1_pt1 | contig 12741 bp, 9 predicted proteins | sample 1673211 | NCBI WGS metagenome assembly OLPL01 (sample SAMEA3136766, study PRJEB25190) | human gut metagenome | reverse complement strand
AGCCGCCGGAGCGGTGCTTGAGCCGTTAGGCGGGAATTGTGCGGTATTGCCTTAATAGATTCCTGCCGGGGCCTGGGTGTTTACGAAATACAGCTCGTACCACAAAATAAAGGAATAGAAGCTCCAAATCTTGGTCATGTTCTTGGCCTTGCCCGCCTTATGATCATCCAGCAGGCGCATGATTTCGTCCACATTAAAGAACTTTTCGGCAACGGGGCCAGTGAACTTTTCCTTTACCATATTATAGTACTTATCTTCCCGCAGCCAGTCGTTCAGCGGCACGGGGAAGCCCAGCTTTTTGCGATGGGCAACGCTTTCCGGCAGCTGCTTCATGGCGGCACCGCGCAGAGCGATCTTGGTGGACTCTTTGCCGGAGCGGTATTTCTGCGGGATGGACAGTGCCACATCCAGCATGTTGCGGTCCAGGAAAGGCACGCGCAGTTCCAGGCTGTTGGCCATGCTCATGCGGTCGGCTTTCAGCAGGATATCATACAGCATCCAGGTGTGCATATCCACCCACTGCAGCTGGGTGGGTTCATCCAGACCCTGCACTTTATCAAAATAAGGCTTAAAGAACTGTTCCGGGCGGGGGCTGTGGTAGTTCTTTTTCAGGCAGCGGTCACGTTCAGCCGGGTCCAGGAAAACATAGTTGGCGCGCATATAGCGCTGCCAGGGTTCTTCTGCACCGCGCACCAGGAAGTGCTTGCCCTTAAAGTCCGGCAGTTTGGATGCCACTGCGCCTGCGGCCTTACGCAGTGCTTTGGGCACCTTATGCTCGTAATCCATAAAGTGAACCGCCTGGCAGTACATGGGGTAGCCGCCAAACAGTTCATCGGCACCTTCGCCGGAAAGCACGACCTTGACGTACTTGCGGGCGTTCTGGGCCAAAAAGTAAAGCGGAACTTCCGCCGGGTTGGGCATGGGTTCATCCAGGTACCACTGGATCAGGCGGTTGGCTTCAAAGAACTGTTCGGCATCCACCTTATTGGCAATGCTGGGCACACCGATTTCCTTACTGAACTCCTGGGCATACGGCAGCTCGGAGTATTTTTCCTCCGCATAGCCGACCGAGAAGCTCTTGACATGCGGAGTACCCTTAGCAACCTCGTTGACCACAAAGCTGGAATCCACACCGGAAGAAAGGAAGCAGCCAACCTCAACATCGGCAATCTGGTGGGCGGCAACGCTTTCGGCAAAGGTATCGGTGATGATTTTTTCCCACTCTTCCAGGCTCTTGGAATCGTCCACATGGTACTTGATCTCATAGTAGCGTTCCACTGTCAGCTCGCCATTTTCCCAGGTGAACATACATCCGCTGGGCAGCTTGTAGACATTTTTGAACATGGTTTCCTCATTGGGGATATACTCAATGCTCAAATATTCCGGCAGGCGTTCCTCGTTTAGTTCCTTTTTGAAACCGGGATGAGCCAGAAAGCTTTTGATCTCGCTGCCAAACAGGAACAGACCATCCTGATTATAATAATAGAACGGTTTGATACCGAAGATATCCCGCGCACCAAACATGGTTTTGGTTTTCTGGTCCCAGATCACGAAGGTGAACATGCCGCGCAGTTTGCCGGGCAGCTGATTGCCCCACTGCTCATAGCCATGCAGCAGCACCTCGGTATCGGACCGGGTGGCAAAGGTATGGCCTGCGGCGATCAGTTCCTCGCGCAGGGTCTGGAAGTTATAGATCTCGCCGTTAAAAATGCAGACAAGACTGCCATCCTCATTGAACATGGGCTGCTTGCCGCCCTCCAGGTCAATGATGGAAAGGCGGCGGTGGCCCAGGGCTACCTGGTCGTCCACATAGTAGCCTTCGCCGTCCGGGCCGCGGTAGGTGATCAGGTCCGCCATTCCTTTTACAATGCGGCGGGCGGTTTCCGCTTTATGGTTGCGCTCAGCAAAGCCGGTAATGCCACACATAGGCGCTTTCCCCTCTCTATATTATAATGGTTTGTTTTGTTACAGGCTGGCGTTTCTATGATTGCCAAAAGGGCGGCGGGTGCACAATGTGCGCCCCTACGGGGGCCAGCGATTTTATTTATAGTGTGTGATAGCTTTTATTCTATCATCAATCCCGCAGGCCCTTATTGCCATAGTAGCGGGCGGTTTTGCGGTAGTAGTTCAGCTGGCTGCGGATGTACCAGAGCCAGCGCTTCAGGTTCCAATCCTCTTTGCAGAACAGCTGGTGGGCACATTTGCCCTCTTTTTTCAGCTTATCCGCACGGGCCAGCAGATCCGGGTCCTTCAGGTATTTTTTGATCACGCCGTAGGGGGCAATCATCCACAGGCTCTTGGTATCGGCAATGGTCAGGCCAAGTTCCTTGTGCTCCAGCACATCCTCCACCAGCCACTTGGACAGGTTATACCCTGCCGCGGTGACAAAGTAGCTGGAACGGCCCTGACGGGGGTTCATCTCAAACATCTTGTACTCGCCGGTGCGGGCGTCGTACTTGATGTCCATATTGGCAAAGCCTTCCCACTGCATATCTTCCAAAAATTTTTTCAGCTTTTCCAGCAGGGCAGCATCATTGTATTCGGGGTCAGACAAGATGGCCGCATAGTTGCCGATGCCTTCGGGGGTCTGCTCTTCCAGCAGGGGGCGGCCCAAAGCCATCAGCTTGACTTTGTGGTCCAGGCCGCAGTAGGCGTTCAGCACACGCATGCAGTTGTCATCGCCGGGGATATACTCCTGCAGAATCAATTCGTCCTGGTAGCTGCTGCCGTAAATGGCGGCGGTGATGGCGTCAAATTCTTCGCGGTTATTGGCAAGGAACACCTTTTTCTTGTGGGGAAAGGTGCAGTTCCAATACGCCGGGGAATTGCTCGCCTTGATGATAACGGGGAACGCAAACGGCAGTTCTATATTTTTATAGTTCTGCGCATTGCAGGTTGCCGTTTTGGGGTAGCTCAGGCCGTGTGCTTCGCAGGCACGGTAAAAGTTTTCCTTAATATCCAGGTCCAGCACGGTTTGCAGTTCCGGGCAGGCAAAGTGGTAATAGGGTTTCAGGGCATCGCGGTGGCGGCCCATCAACACGGTGTAACCGTCCGCGCAGGAAACCAGCACCAGCGGCTTGTCCGCATGGGCTTTTGCGTAATCGGTCAGCGTTTTCACAAACGTTTCATCGTTTTCCAAATCAGGTTCCAGCACGGCAATTTTTACAAGATTGGTGTTGGAAGTTGCAACCAGCGCACCCTTGCAGATGGCCACGCTGCGCACGCCATACTGCTGGTAAAAGCTGCGTGCCATACCATAAACATTGGCATCACTGCCAAGAAGTACCGGTAAAAAATCAGACATAATACCAAACCTTTCCCATTTTGGTTATCCTTTATTTTACCGCCATTGCCACCACATGTCAAACGGCAATATCGCCTGCTTTGGGGGTGCGGGCACGGCGTTTTTTGTCTGCGCGGGCGAAAATTCCAGCAGCATTCGCCGCAAAATGCTTTTCTTTACGGCGCGAACCGTGTATAATAGGGCATATCGTACAAACAGTACCGGTTTCCGCCGGGGCAAGAAAGTAATAACCTGCGGTTTGTTTTTAGCTCCGCAGCCAGTTGAGGATTATAACCATGTGTGGAATTGTTGGCTTTGTCGGCGCACGCGCCGACATGCAGGAAATTTTGCAGGGCATGATGGATGCCATCGCCCACCGCGGCCCCGATGGCCAGGGCCAGTTTATTGAAGGCCCGGCAGCCCTTGGCCAGCGCCGCCTTTCCATCATTGACCTGGAGGGCGGCAAACAGCCCATGTTCAATGAGGACCAGAGCCTCGCCGTCATCTTTAACGGCGAGATCTACAACTTCCAGGAGTTGACCGCCGAATTGATGCGCGCCGGGCACACCTTCGCCACCCGGTCCGACACCGAAGTTTTGCTGCACGGGTACGAGCAGTGGGGCAAGGAGATGCTGCAAAAGCTGCGCGGCATGTTCACTTTTGCCATCTGGGACCGCAAGAACGAAACGTTGTTCTGCGCGCGCGACCATTTTGGCATCAAGCCGTTCTATTATTACCAAAACGATGCCGGCGAGCTGCTGTTTGGCAGCGAGATCAAAAGCTTTTTGGCCCACCCCGGCTTCAAGAAAGAGCTGAACGAAGAACAGCTGCCGCTGTATCTTTCCTACCAGTATTCCCCCGGGGAGGATACGTTCTTCAAGGGCGTCAAAAAGCTGATGCCCGCCCACTGGCTGGAATGGAAAGCTGGGCAGCTGACGGTGCAGCGCTACTGGCAGCCCAAGTTTGACCCCGATGATTCCCGCACACTGGAAGAGTGGGAGGATGAGATCAGCGCCGCCATGAAAGAAAGTGTGCAGGCACACAAGATCGCCGATGTTGAGGTTGGCAGCTTCCTTTCTTCCGGCGTGGATTCCAGCTACATGGCCGCGCTGGCCCATGTGGACAAAACATTCACCGTTGGCTTTGCCAACAAGCAGTATGACGAAACCGACTATGCACAGGAGTTTTCCAAGCACATCGGGGTCAAGAATTACGCTTACCGCATTACGCCGGAGGAATACTGGGCCAACCTGGGCAAGATCCAGTACCACATGGATGAGCCTCTGGCGGATGCCGCTTCGGTCGCGCTGTACTTTGTCAACCGCGAAGCATCCAAGCAGGTCAAGGTCTGCCTGTCCGGCGAGGGCGCCGATGAATTTTTCGGCGGGTACAACATTTATAAAGAGCCATTTACCGTAACCTGGTATGACAAGATTCCCCTGCCCATCCGCCGGGCCATCGGCGCGGTGGCGGACCTGCTGCCGCCGGTGCATGGCATCAACTTTTTGGTGCGCCGCGGCAAGCCGCTGGCGGAGCGTTACATCGGCAACACCAACCTGATGGATGAGCACCGCAAGAAAAAGCTGCTGAAAAACTACCACCCCGGCAAGCTGCCCACCGACCTTTCCCGCCCGTACTTTGAGCTTTCCAAAGGGCAGGACGCTGTGACCCAGATGGAAACCTGCGACCTGAACCTGTGGATGGTGGGCGATATTCTGCTGAAAGCCGACAAGATGAGCATGGCCAACAGCCTGGAGCTGCGCGTGCCGTTCCTGGACCGCAAAGTATTTGAACTGGCAAGTCATATTCCGACCAAGTGCAAGGTGAACGCCAACCAGACCAAGATTGCGATGCGCGGTGCGGCAGAAAAGACCATTCCCGCCAAAACGGCAGACAAAAAGAAGCTCGGCTTCCCTGTTCCGGTACGCGCCTGGCTGCGGGATGAGCAGTATGCGGGCGTTGTGCGCAAGGCATTTAACACCCCCGCCGCGGAGCAGTTTTTCCGCACAAAAGAGCTGAATGCCATGCTGGACCAGCATATTTCCGGCAAGCGGGATAACTGGCGGCAGATCTGGTGCATTTTTATGTTCTTAGTCTGGTACGATGAATACTTTGTAAAACGCTGAGGTGATAACAACATGCTGTTAAAACAACTGCTGAAAAATCTGGACTATACACTTGTTCAGGGCTGCCTGAATACCGAAGTGACTGACATTTACTATGATTCCCGCAAGGTAACGCCGGGCGGTCTGTTTGTCTGCATCGTCGGCACCCAGCGGGACAGCCACGATTACGCCGCGGACGTTGCCGCCAAAGGCGCCGCCGTGCTGGCCATCCAGCACGACCTGCCCGCCGAGGTACTGGCCGCTTTGCCGGATGTGACCGTGGTCAAGTTCGAGAACACCCGTTACGCCATGGCGCTGCTTTCCACCGCCTATTTTGGCCGTCCCGCGCTGGAAATGACGATGGTTGGCGTGACCGGCACCAAGGGCAAAACCACCACCACCCACATGATCAAGGCTGTGCTGGAAGCCGCAGGTCACAAGGTCGGCATGGTCGGCACCAACGGCGTGTATTACCCCGGCCACCACTATGACCTGAACAACACCACCCCCGAGAGCTATGAGCTGCAAAAGATCCTGCGCCAGCTGGCGGATGCGGGGTGCGATGCCTGCGTGATGGAAGTTTCTAGCCAGGGCATTATGATGGACCGCGTGGCGGGCATCCATTATAAAGTGGGCGTGTTCACCAACCTGTACCCGGACCACATCGGTCCCGGCGAACATTCCAGCTTTGAGGAATACCGCAGCTGGAAAGGCAAGCTGTTCCAGCGCTGCGATGTCGGCGTGGTAAACGCCGATGACCCCAACACCGAAGCATTGCTGGAAGGCCACACCTGCAAGCTGGTTACCTATGGCATCCACGCCCCCAAGGTAGATTACCGTGCCAGCGAGCAGTACCGCCTGCTGCGCAACAAGGAAATGCTGGGCGTTGAGTTCACCCTGACCGAGCCGGACGGCCACACGCTGGATGTACAGGTGGGCATGCCGGGGCTGTTCAGTATTTACAACGCCCTGGCCACCATCGGCGTGGGCAAGGTGCTGGGCCTTGCGGATGCCCCCATCCATGAGGGACTGAAAAAGGCGCTCGTCAAAGGCCGTGTGGAGCTGGTGCCCATCAGCCACAAGTTCACCATCCTGATCGACTATGCCCACAACGAAGCCGCCACCGAAAGCCTGATTGAAACCCTGCGGGAGTACAACCCCAACCGCCTGGTCGTGGTGTTCGGCTGCGGCGGCAACCGCAGCAAGCTGCGCCGTTACGGCATGGGCGAAGTGTGCGCCAAGTTGGCGGATTTCAGCATCCTGACCGAAGACAACAACCGCTTTGAAAAAGTGGAAGATATTATCGCGGACATCAAAACCGGCATGGCCAAGGGCAACCCGGACGCCAAGTATGTGGAAATTCCCGACCGGCTGGATGCCCTGCATTACGCCATTGACCACGCGCAGGAGGGCGACCTGATTGCCGTAATTGGCAAAGGCCACGAAGCCTACCGTGACCGCGAGGGTGTTAAAACGCCGTTTTTGGAGCGCGAGCTGATTGAAGAGTACGCCGCTGAAACTGGGGTAGAATAAGCAATTTTGCAGGGCTATGCTTTGCCTTTTGCTGCTTTGCGGCAAAAGCGGCACGGCCCTGCTTTTCTTTTGCACAAAACTATGGTATACTGTTTGTGTATGCTAAAAAGTATACACAAAATTCAAACCGAACCAATGCGGAAAGGAGGCCGGTTTGATGACCACACAACCACCTGACCGGCTTTTCCGCCCGGTCAGCCCAGCAGCACAGGCCAAGGGCGAGCGTGTGTTCTGCGCTGCCGTGGCGCTGCTGCTGGTTTTATCGGAGGTATTCAGCTCCAACATTCAAAACACACTGCCCACATTCAGCCATGTGTGCCGCATTGCCTTAACCGTTACGGCGGCGGTGCTGCTGGTTGCCAAAAGCCTGCTGCTGACCCAGTGGCAGACCAAGCAACAGGCGCTGACGGCTGCCGCGTTGGCCGCTTTTGCGGTGTTTACCACCGCATACGGGCACGACCAATGGTTTTTGTTTGCCGTTTTGCTTGGCATTGGTGCCAAGGATGTTGATTTGCGCCGGGTGCTGCAGGTCTACCTTGCCGCAGCGGCTGGCGGGCTGCTGGCGGTGCAGCTGCTGCACGCCGCAACGCCGCTGGTGCCCTACCTGTACTACTGCCGCAACTGGGATTACGGCTATGGCCATTACAACGGGTACGGTGCCCGGCTGGCCGGTGTATTTTTTGCCTGGGGCTGGCTGCGTTGGCCGCGCCTGCGCTGGTGGGACTGGGGCGGCCTGGCTGCCCTGGCAGCCTACACGCTGCTGGTGCCCGGCTGCCGCGGGGCTGGCATTGCCATGGTACTGCTGCTGGTTTTGTTTTTGCTGCAGCGTGCCTTGCCCGCCTTTTTTGAAAGCCGCATCTGGCACGGCATGGCTCTGGCTGCCGCACCGCTGGCGCTGGGGTTCAGCCTGTTGGCCGGGCGGCTGTTTGACCCGGATCATCCCACCGCCACCCCGCTGCTGGACAAACTGAACGGCCTGCTTTCCGGCCGGTTCGAGATCTGGCACCATGTGTTCTGGGGGTATCCCCTCTACCACCCGGAGCAGGACGGGGTGCCCGGCTGGTACCATGATGCCATGCCCAAGGCCGTTACCCTTTTGGGTGGCCTTGCCACTGATGGAGACGAGCACCACGCCATTGATAACTCTTTCCTTGCCATCCCGATGAACAAGGGCGTGTTGGGCGCTGTGGTGATTGGGGTCATCTTCCTGCTGTTGATGTGGCGGCTGTGCCAAAACCGCTGCACGGGCGAAACTTTGTTTTTGACGGTGATCCTGGTTTACTTTTTGATGGAAAACAAATGCTTTTTGTTCTCCGCCGACCCCTTCATTCTGCTGCTGCCCGCAGCGCTGTTTCCCGCAAAGGGCAAGCCTCTGCCGGTCGTCTGCCCGCCGGTAACACGAGGGTGTATCTGAAAAGAATAGAAAAGCTGCCTGAACCTGTTTGCAGTGTGCAAACGATCCAGGCAGTTTTATTTTTATCCAATTTGTTTTTTGTCAAAAGCGGGCTTATCTCACAGCTCGCTGAGGATATTGCCGTCAATGGAGATGGTGATGACCTGCCACGGGATGAACTTGCCGCTGTTCTGCAAGGCCACCTTGGCGGCGCGTTCCAGCCCGCCGCAGCAGGGCACTTCCATCCGCACCACCGTCACGCTCTGGATGTTGTTTTCGCGGATGATCTGGGTCAGCTTTTCGCTGTAATCCACATCGTCCAGCTTGGGGCAGCCCACCAGCGTGATATGGCCGCGGATGAATTTTTGATGGAAGTTGGCGTAAGCATAGGCCGTGCAGTCCGCTGCAATCAGCAGTTTGGCCCCATCAAAGTAGGGGGCGTTGACCGGAACCAGTTTGATCTGCACCGGCCATTGGGAAAGCTGAGACCGCAACACCGGCATGTCCTCCCCTGCCGGTTCCGGCTTATGCTGCATCTGGCGCATCTGGCTGCCGGGGCAGCCGTGGTGCATTTGCGGCACAGGCTGGTGGAACACGCTGCGGGCCGCGCTGCCGGGGCAGCCGCCCAGCGGCTTTTTGGCGGCTGCGGCTTTCTGGCGCTTGTTTTCCTCCACAGCCTTTTCATCATAAGCGGCGGCTTCGCGCTCCACAAAGGTGATAGCGCCGGTGGGGCAATGGGGCAGGCAGTCGCCGAAGCCATCGCAGTAGTCATCCCGCATTAGTTTGGCCTTGCCGTTGACCATGGCGATAGCACCTTCGTGGCAGGCATTGGCGCAGGCACCGCAGCCGTTGCATTTATCGGTATCGATCTGGATAATTTTGCGAATCATAGAGGGTGTTCCTTTCTCCGCGCCGTTCAATGCCGTGCATTGCTGTGCGGCGCGCTGCTCTTTTCTTTTTGCTGTGCTTGTATTATAATGCCATCAGGCCAATAAATCTGTGGTTATAACCACAAAAAGCGAGGAATCCCATGGAAAAAACAGCCAGCACCCCCATCCAGCTTTTCCGCGGCATGACGGCGGACGAACTTGCCGCCCTGCGCGCCGCCCACTGCATCCGTGTGCAGCGTTATGACAAAAACGCTCTGATCTACCATGCGGGCCGTGTGGTACATGAGATCGGCATTGTGCAAAGCGGCAGCGTAAACGTAGAATCCAACGACCTGTGGGGCAACAAAAGCATTTTGAGCCATGTGGAAGCCGGGCAGGCGTTTGCCGAAACTTATGCCCTGTGCGGCGAGCCGCTGATGGTGGATGTGGCCGCCGCGGAGCCGTGCGAAATTTTATGGCTGGATCTTGTACCCATGCTGCAGCAGCAAAACACTGCCGCCAGCTGGTACCCCAAGTTTTTGCACAACCTGCTACTGCTTTCTATGCAGAAAAACCTGGCGCTCTCCCAACGCATCCGGTGCACCACACCAAAAAGTGCGCGTGGGCGGCTGCTGACCTATCTTTCCGCGCAGGCAGTACGGGCGGGCAGCACGCATTTTTCCATCCCGTTTGACCGCCAGCAGCTGGCGGACTACCTGAACCTGGACCGCAGCGCACTTTCCAAGGAGCTGGGCAAAATGCGGGACGATGGGCTGATCCGCTGCCGCAAAAACGAATTTGAGCTGTGCGGAACGGAATAACGCCCCCTTATCCCCTATCCTTAAGGCAACACCGCATGCGGCCTGCTTCGTCCAGCTTGTTGGCTTTCAACAGGCGGATCACTTCGGGGATATTGGTCTGGATGGGGCACCCCTGCTGGCAGCGCGGCTTTTTGCAGCCCAGACACTGGTTGGCTTCGTCCATGACATGTAGTGCCATTGTTTTTCCTCATTTCGCAACGATTTTGCGTGTTAAAAGCGCAACAAAGTTTCAACTCAGCGCACTTTTTATCCATACTTATATTATAATAGCACTACATGCGCCGTGTACGCATGCCCCATGGGCTGTATTTTGTACCGGCAAAGTAACGAAAAATCAACCGCTTTGCTGTGCATATCAGCAGCAATTTGCAGTTTTTGGTCCTGCCCCGCCAAACCCGCAAGGCTGGTGCCCGCCGGAATTTTTGCGTGCTTTAACAGCGGCAGCGCGCTGCGCTTTGCCCCCAGCACCAACAGGTACGGCGGCAGCGCGGGCAGGCCCGCGGCAGGCACATCCAGCACAGCATCCAGTACCAGTCGCCGCAGGCGGGCCGTGGGGTAGCGCTTGGTTTTCAGGCGGTCATACAGATCATTTACCGTTTCTGCTTCGCGGGCTGTGGCATACAGGCGGTTTTCCAGCCCTTCGCCCGCGCCGCGTAAGGTACTCAGCTGCTCCGGCGTTTTGGTGCGCAGCAAAGTCAGCACTGCGGTGCTGAACTTTTCCGGGTCCGCCAGCTGACCTTGTTCCGCGGCCTGGCGGTACAGCTCCATGGCTGCCTGCGGCACAAAGGGGCTGGCAGCCTTGATTCCTTGCGTATGCACCAACTGCCGGATATGGGAAGCCGAAGCCAGTGCCTGCCCCTGCACCTGGCCGGTCTGGGCGGTGCCATGGGCTGCGCCCACACGCGGCAGGGGCAGCAACTGCATGGCTGCCCCCTGCCGCAGAATGGCCTTGCAGTATTCGATCCCCAAAATGTTGTTGGGCGTTTGCAGCAAATCCGCAGCACCGGGGCACAATGTTTCGGCGGCTGCGGCACGGGCGGCGGCAAAGGGCAGGCCGCTTTCCAGCTGGCTGCGCAGCGCCGCCGGGAACGCCGCACTGCACAGCGCGGCAGCCGCTGCCTGCAAGGGGGCGGGCTCCGGGGTTTCGGCACCGAACGCAAGGGTATCGCACCCCAGCGCGGCCAGCAGATGTACCCCGGCAGCGGCAAACTGTTCTGCGCTGGCGTTGGCATAGGGCGCAGGCAGCGCCACCACCAGGTCCGCCCCGGCAGCCAGCGCTGCGCGCACCCGCACAGCTTCCGGCAGGATGGGTACCCCACCGCGCTGCACAACGCCGGTGCTCATGCACACCGCGATGGTACTGGCCCCCCGCTGCCGCAGCATGCGCAGCTGCAATGCGTGGCCGCTGTGGAACGGGTCATACTCTGCAATGATGCCGACAAAATTCATATCGTCTACCCCTGATTCTCTGCAAATTCTGTTCGCTTATGCCGAAAAGAGCCTTGCAATGTTTTCTGCTTCATTATATAATAAATTTGTCTGATACAAAAGGGCCAATACAAAAACCGGGTCCCGCCCGGCATGGTTCTTAAATTTTGAAGGAGGACAAATCCAATGAAGATCCTTGTTATCAACTGTGGTTCTTCCAGCCTGAAATATCAGCTCATTGATATGCAAGGCGAGAAGGTGCTGTGCAAGGGCCTGTGCGAGCGCATTGGCATGGAAAGCAGCATGATTACCCATGAAGCCAACGGCAATAAAGCCACCACCCCGGCCATCTTCCCCACTCACACCGAAGCATTTGCTGAGGTTGTGAAGAAGATGACCACCGGCGATGGCAAGGTCATTGATGATGTCAGCGAGATCAACGCCATCGGCCACCGCGTGGTCCACGGCGGCGAAAAGTTCCAGGCCAGCTGCCTGATCACCCCCGAAGTGATCGAGACCCTGCGTGAGCTGAGCCCCCTGGCCCCGCTGCACAACCCTGCCGGCATCCTGGGTATCGAGGCCGCCAAAAAGGTCTTTGGCGATATCCCCAATGTTGCCGTGTTTGATACCGCTTTCCATTCCACCATGCCGCCGAAGGCTTTCATGTACGCCATCCCGTATGAATATTACGAGAAGTACGGCGTGCGCCGTTACGGCTTCCACGGCACCAGCCACAAGTATGTTGCATACAAGGCTGCTGAGTATCTGGAGGAGCCCATTGAGCGCCTGAAGCTGATCACCTGCCATCTGGGCAACGGCTGCTCCATGAGCGCCATCGACCATGGCGTCGCTGTGGACACCTCGATGGGCCTGACGCCGCTTGACGGCCTTATGATGGGCACGCGCTGCGGCGCGATCGACCCGGCCATCGTGCCGTTCCTCATGGATCACGAGAACCTCACCACCTCTGAGGTCAACGACCTTATGAATAAGAAGTCGGGCTTGCTCGGCATCTCGGGCGTGAGCAACGACCTTCGTAGCGTGCGCGACGCCTCTGAGGGCGGCAACGAGCGCGCGCAGCTCGCCTACGACATGTACTCGAATTCGGTGAAGAAATACATCGGTGCCTACATTGCCGTCATGGGCGGCGTCGACGCCATCGTGCTTACCGCAGGCGTCGGCGAGAACTGCGAGAAGATGCGCCGCATGATCTTCGCGGGCTTGCAGCCTCTCGGCATGATCCTCGACGAGGAGAAGAACCGCCAACGCGGCTTCGAGCGCGAGATATCCACCGAGAGCTCTCCGGTGA
>OLPL01001721.1_pt1 | contig 12813 bp, 10 predicted proteins | sample 1673211 | NCBI WGS metagenome assembly OLPL01 (sample SAMEA3136766, study PRJEB25190) | human gut metagenome | reverse complement strand
TCAGCAGTAGTTTTGGTACTGGTTGCCATTATTATTGTATTTTCATTTCTTTCTCCACAGTTCTTTAAAGTCAGTAACTTTATCACAATTTTAAGACAGATTTCTATTTTGGCAATTGTATCTGTCGGCATGACAGTTGTACTGATTTCAGGAGGAATCGATCTTAGTGTCGGATCTATCATATCTGTGGTAAGTGTCCTTACTGCAATGTCTGCTGTATATGGCAAAATGCCTACAGGAGTGGCAATTGTGATTGGACTTCTTCTGGGAACTTTCATGGGTCTGATCAATGGTGTAATGATTACAATGACAGGAATGCCGCCAATGATCGGTACACTTGCTACACAGATGATATTCCGTGGTCTTGGATTTATTGTTTGTGATGGAGCATCTGTTTATCATCTTCCGAATGGATTCAAAATTTTTGGTCAGGGCTATGCAGGTCCGGTTCCAGTTCCGGTACTGATTATGGTAATTATTCTTGCGATATTTGCATTTATACTCGGAAGAACTTATATAGGAAGATATTTTTATGCAGTAGGTTCTAATGCAGAAGCTACAAGACTTTGTGGTCTTAATACACAGAAAATACAGATTCTTGCATATATGCTTTGTGGTTTCCTGAGCGCGATAGGCGGAATTATTATGACAAGCCGTGTAAACTCCGGACAGCCAAAAGCCGGTGATGGATATGAAATGGATGTCCTGACAGCATGTGTTGTAGGTGGAATCAGCATTAACGGCGGTGAAGGAAAAATCCGTCATATTGTAGTAGGCGTTCTGATTATCGGTATTCTTTCTAATGGTCTTACAATCATTGGTGTAAGCGAATACTGGCAGCAGGTAGCAAAAGGTCTGATTCTTGCAGCGGCAGTTGCTTTTGATGCTTTTCAGAAGACCAGAAAAAAATTATAAGTTCGTAAAAGGAGGATGTTATGATACAGAAAATAGTAAAGAAAGAGATTACAGGTACATCCCATCCTTTTGCAACAGCATATAAAAAATGTAGATTTGATGAAAATGGATATGTTGAAGAAGAATACTTTATCCATGGAACATCAAATATTTACGAATGGCAGGATGGCAGGTGTGCGGTTGCAGCGGAAGACTGCCCGTATGTAAACCGCATACTGGTAAGAAAACCTGAGAGTAAGGCCGCGTTCAGCGGAAATGTTGTTGTAGAAATTCTGAATTCAACAAGTTTTATAGATTTTGACAGATGCTGGACACTTACATACAGACATATGATGCGAAATGGTGATATTTATATTGGAATCACCAGTAAACCAAATGTAATTCCAGCAATGCTGAAATTAGATGAGAGAAGATATTGTGAATTGAGCTGGAAGAATCCAAGGCCGGAGATTTCAAAAGGACTTCCACAGCAGGATCTGGGAAATATGGAAGGTGCATCGGATTCAGAGACAGAAGATGGACTTTTCTGGGATATGCTTATCGATTTGGCAAAGCTTCTCAGAGAAGAGGATAATCCGCTGATTGGAGATTACAGCCCATATTATCAGTATCTGGCAGGATGGTCGCAGTCTGGTGCTTATATGATTCGATTTGTAAATGATTTTGCATATGCAGAAGAATCGGACAGCCCATATTTTGATGGATACTTTTCTGCGGGAAGTGCAAGTTCATGCATGCCGGATCTGAATCAGAATTATGGACGAACTGCTTTAACTCAATCCAGAAAACTGAAAAAAATGACCGAACCGTTTATTGAAATGCATACAGAAAGTGAAAATGCATTATGGGCAAATAGTGAAGCCAGAGGTGAAAACAGTTTTATGGATGATATGAAATACTGCATTTACGATGTTGCAGGGGCAACACATGACAATAAATCAACAATGATTGATTATTATCTGGATGATCGTGATGTGGTATTGTGTGGAATTATTCCCAACTATCCGGGAAAAGAAGTACATCCAAACGGATTTCCTTATGAAGTAGCATTTCAGGCGGCATTGCAGCATCTTTATGACTGGGTAAGGGACGGAAAACAGCCATTTACTACAGAAAAAATTGAAGTTAAAGATGGAGTAAATGTAACAGATGGAACAGGAAATGCTGTGGGTGGTTACAGACTTCCATTTGTAGAGGTTCCGCTGTGTATCTATCATCCGGTGAGTACACCGATGAAACCGGATTTTGCATTTGCGTGTACACTGTTTGGATATGAAGAAAATTATACAAGAGAAAAAGCAGTTGCCTTATACGGATCTTATACAGGCTATATGAAAAAGTTTCAGGAGAGCCTGAATCAGTGTATAGAAAAAGGTCTGATTCTGGAAGCAGACAGAGGAATGTGCATGGAATATGCACAGAGAAAGGCAAGAGAGATTTTTTAACAGAAGCCACAGGAGATAAGGGGAAAATTGTCTGGACTGTGCAGGCAGGAAAGGAGCTTATATGGAGAATTTAAAAGTAAAGGCATTCGAACTTCGAAAAGATGTCGTGAAAATGATCATGGAAGGGAAGGCAGGGCATATCGGAGGTGATATGAGTGTGATGGAAATTCTGGTAGAGCTGTATTTCCGCCAGATGAATATTACACCGGAAACAGTAGAAAGTCCGGAGAGGGATCTGTTTGTTATGAGCAAGGGGCATTGCGTAGAAGCACTCTATGCAGTACTTGCAGCAAAAGGATTTCTTGATATAAAAGAAATCATAAAGACATATTCCAAATTCGGTTCTCAGTATATAGGTCATCCTAATAATAAACTTCCGGGAATTGAAATGAATTCAGGATCTCTTGGTCATGGGCTTCCTGTAGCAGTCGGCATGGCGTTGGCAGGAAAAATGAGTAATAAAGATTACAGAGTTTATACGGTCATGGGCGATGGCGAAGTTGCAGAAGGAAGTGTATGGGAAGGCGCAATGAGTGGCTCTATGTACAAACTGGACAATCTATGTGCCGTAATTGACAGAAATCGACTTCAGATTTCAGGAAACACGGAGGATGTCATGGCACATCGGGATCTGGTCGCGAAATGGACGGATTTCGGATGGCACGCAATTAGCGTTGACGGCAATGATTTGGATGAACTTCACAGGGCTTTTGAGGAAGCAAAAACAGTGAAAGGAAAACCGACGATCATCATTGCAAACACTATAAAAGGCTATGGATCCCCGGTTATGGAGGATAAAGCAAACTGGCATCATAAGGTACCGACAGCAGAAGAAGCAGAACAGATTTTCAGAGATTTTGATGCAAAAAAGGAGGCGGCGCTTAATGAATAAAATCGCAAACAGACAGGTTATCTGTGAAACCCTGATGGAAAGAGCAAAAACAGACAAAGATATTGTAGTACTTTGCAGTGATTCCAGAGGCAGCGCGTCATTGACACCATTTGCACAGGAATATCCGGAACAGTTTGTGGAAGCAGGAATTGCGGAACAGGATTTAGTAGGGATGGCTGCAGGTCTTGCAAAATGTAGAAAAAAAGTATTCTGTGCATCTCCGGCTTCTTTCTTGTCAACAAGAAGTTACGAACAGATCAAGGTTGACTGTGCGTATTCCGGAACAAACGTCAAACTGATCGGAATCAGTGGCGGAATTAGTTATGGTGCTCTGGGAATGAGTCATCATTCTGCACAGGATATAGCTGCCATTTCTGCAATTCCGAATATTCGTGTTTATCTTCCGAGTGACCGTCACCAGACAAAATGTCTCATGGAAGCATTACTGGAGGATGAAGAACCAGCATATATCAGAGTCGGACGAAATGCTGTTGAGGATGTTTATGAAGAAGGAAAAGTTAATTTCCAGATGAACAAAGCCGGAGTGGTCGGAGAAAATCCGGAAGATTGTGAAATACTTCTGGTTGCATGTGGCGAGATGGTGAAACCATGCGTGGATGCAGCAAAAGCTTTAAATGAAAAAGGTATCAAAACTACAGTGCTTGATATGTATTGTGTAAAACCATTAGATAAAGAAGCAATCATAAAATATGCAGCAAAAGCCAAAGCTGTTGTTACGGTCGAGGAACATTCTCCGTTTGGCGGGCTGGGATCTATGGTAAGTCAGGTAGTTGGAGCAGAATGCCCGAAGAGGGTTATCAACATGGCATTACCAGATGCACCTGTTATCACCGGAACATCCAGAGAAGTTTTTGACTACTATGGTCTGAATGCAGAAGGAATTGAAAAGACAGTAGAGGAAATACTGAGAAAATAACGGAGGAAGTGATGGAAAATTATATTCTTGGTATAGACCAGAGCACACAGGGTACGAAAGCATTACTTTTTGATGATAAAGGGAATCTGATTTCAAGAACAGATCTGCCGCATCGACAGATTATAGACGAGAGAGGCTGGGTTGAGCATGATCCGGAAGAAATTCTGAAAAATACAATTCAGGTTGTCAAAGATCTTGTGAAAAAAAGCGGTGTCAGTAAGGAACAGATCCGCGGAATCGGTATCAGCAACCAGAGAGAAACAGCGATGGTATGGGACAGAGAAAGCGGAAGACCGATATACAACGCAGTCGTATGGCAATGTGCAAGAGGCGAGCAGATATGCAGACAGCTTGAAGAAAACGGATATGCTGAAAAGATCCGACGGAAAACAGGTTTACGTCTTTCACCATATTTTTCAGCGGCAAAAATTGCATGGATTATTCGGAATGTTGAAGGAGCCGGAGAGAAAAATGAGGCTGGAAAGCTATGCATAGGAACCATGGATAGCTGGCTTATATATAAGCTGACAAAAGAACATGTGTTTAAGACAGATTATTCTAATGCATCTCGAACTCAGCTTTTCAATATTACAGATCTCTGCTGGGATAATGAATTATGTCAGTGGTTCGGAGTGAACAAACAGTGCCTGCCAAAGGTGTGTGAATCAGATGAGCTGTTCGGAATGACAGATTTGAATGGATATCTGGAACATCCGATTCCGATTCATGGAGTACTGGGCGATTCGCATGGCGCTTTGTTTGGACAGGGCTGTACAGAACCCGGAATGATAAAGGCAACTTACGGAACCGGCTCATCAATTATGATGAATATCGGTGAAAGACCGGTGCTTTCGGATGAAGGAATTGTAACTTCACTTGCTTATAAAATTGGTGGAAAAGTGAATTATGTTCTGGAAGGAAATATCAATTATACAGGTGCAGTGATTAGCTGGCTAAAAAATGATCTGAAATTAATTGATTCAGCCGGGGAAACGGAAGAACTTGCAAAGGCAGCAAATCCGGAAGATGAAACTTATCTGGTTCCAGCATTCTCGGGCCTGGGCGCTCCTTACTGGGATTCGGATGCAAGGGCTGTCATCAGTGGAATGAGCAGAACGACTGGAAAAAATGAAATGGTAAAGGCGGCACTGGAATCCATCGCCTACCAGATTAGTGATATTGTTAAAATTATGAAAAGAACGGCAGGACTTGAGATTGCAGAGATCAGGGTAGATGGAGGTCCGACAAGAAATCATTTCCTGATGCAGTTTCAGAGTGACATTCTTAATATTCCGGTCAGGGTACCGGATGCAGAAGAATTGTCTGGAATAGGGGCTGCGTATGCCGCAGGAATTGCAATGGGAATATATGATCAGAAGAAGTTATTTGAAAATGTAAACAGAACAGAGTATAAAGCCCAGATGGTTGAGAATGAACGGGAAAGAAAAATGAATGGCTGGAGACAGGCAGTGGAAAAAGCTCTTAGAAAATAAACGATTCTGATAGTGTTTTACCTTTTCGTGTGATAATATATAGACATATAGTCAATATTATTGCATAGAAAAGGTAAAACTATGAAAAGGGTAAAAAAAATTTTTAAGATTATCGGAATCATTATAGGGATCATTTTAATCGCACTCATTGCGTATATCGGCTATCTTTATGCGAGCTATCATCGAATCGAAGACAATTTGCCGCTTGAGGTGGAGTCCCGCGTGGAGCAGGCAGATGCGAAACTTACAACAGGCAAAGAGTATTCTGCACTTACATACAATATCGGTTTTGGGGCATATACTCCGGATTTCAGCTTCTTTATGGATGGCGGGAAATCTTCCTGGGCAAAGAGTAAAGACAGCGTTCTTGAGACAGTTCAGGGAGCCGGAGAACTGGTGGCATCCTATGATCCGGATTTTGCATTGATCGAAGAAGTAGATCTGGATTCTACAAGAAGCTATCATGTGAATGAATATTCTGTTCTGAAAGACTGTATGTCAGATTATGACTGCGTATTTGCACAGAATTATGATTCTGCGTTTCTGTTTTATCCATTTACACAGCCGCATGGCAGCAGTAAATCCGGGCTTGCGCTGTTTTCCAGATATCCGGTGACGGATTCTCTGAGAAGAAGTTTTCCGGTATCCACTTCTTTCAGTAAGTTTTTTGATTTGGACCGCTGCTATAGTATTTCACGCGTTCCGGTTGATAATGGAAAAGAACTGGTGATTTTTGAACTTCATATGTCTGCTTATGGAAACAGTGACGAGATCCGGGAAGGCCAGATCCAGATGCTTACGGCAGATATGAAGAAAGAATACGATGCAGGTAATTATGTGCTTTGCGGAGGTGATTTTAACCATGATCTGAAGGCTGCTGAGGATGATTCTGCAGAGAGAGAATCATGGGCATATCCGTTCCCGAGAGCAGAACTTCCGGATCATTTTTCTTTCTGTATTGACCAGTTGAGTGATGAAGAGTGTGCTTCCCTGTGGGACAGTGCACGTAATGCAGATATGGAATATATTCCGGGCGAGACATATACAGTTACACTGGATGGATTTATTGTTTCTGACAATATTGAATGTCTGAAATATGAAAATATCAATACCGGTTATTCTTACTCAGACCATGATCCGGTGTATGTACAGTTCAAATTAAAGTAAGGTGACATGACATGTTAGAAGAGACACTTGCAAAGAAACTGATTGAAAGAGTCAGTGAGTACACCAGTTACAATGTCAACATCATGAACGAGGACGGGATCATCATTGCCAGTGTTGATCCGAAGAGAGTCGGTACTTTTCATGAGGCAGCTTACGTGATCACACATAATGACCGTGATGTCATCATGGTGGAGAATTCCGAAGAATATGAGGGAACTGCACCGGGAATTAACATGGTCATCCAGATCGATGGAAAAAGAATTGGCGTGGTAGGGGTTTCGGGGAAGCCCGAAGAAATCCGTCCGGTCGCAAATATCACGAAGATGGCGATCGAGGTGCTGATTAAATACGAGAGGCAGAAATTACAGTCTATCCGCAGACAGACGAAGAAAGAACGCTTTATTGAGATGATCACTTCCGAAGACCATGCAGATCCGAAAGGGCTCCGTCGCCTTGCAGAAGAACTGCAGTATCGCGAAGACATTATCCGTATCCCAATTCTCTGCTGTCTGGAGCAGCCACAGTATCAGAAGGATTTTCTGGAATCTGTCAAAAAAGGCATGCTCCACAAAAGCGAGGATATCAGTTTTGCACTCGATGAAAAATATATACTGATTTTTAAGACCATGGATTCCACAGAAAAAAGAATGTTCGCGGAGTATAAGTACATTCTGGCGGAATATCTGCAGGGTACGCTTCAGTGGATGCAGAGAGAGGGAATCGTGTGCCGGTTTTATATCGGTACGTTTCAGAACAGCTTTTTAAAATATCATTATGCGTACCGGCATTGCAGGTGGCTTGAAAAGAATACAAAAAGCAGGCACAACAGTGTTTATTTTTACGATCATATCTGTGATTTCGTTCAGTCGATTGTACCAGAGGATGAACTGGATCATATCTTTAATGTATATGGAAAGCTTTTGCCGGAAGATATGCAGAACAGCTGTAAAGAACTGATCAACACGCTGGTAGATACAAACTTTAACACGGCGAAGGCATCCGAAGCTTTGTATATGCACAAAAATACTTTCCTTTATCAGTATAATAAAATCCGTGATGTGCTGAATGTCAATCCGCAGAGCTCGTATGAAGATAAGTGGTTTTTGATTTTTTTACAGTTATTTTTGAAAAATAAATAAATCAAAAATAATACAAACATCTGTTTTGGTATCAGAGAACAAAAATTGCGCAATGATTTGTGTCAGAATACTTTGAAATCCTTTTCTTAGTTTGCTAAAATTCATGTCATTAATGAAAAACCTGATGTAAACAAATGAGAAAAGGGGGAGTTAGTATGACAGGTTTTCCACTTATCATCGCGTTTGTTATCGCGATAATCTTAATGATTGTAGCAATTTCAAAGTTCAAGATTCATCCGTTTATTTCCATCATGACCGTATCATTGTTACTCGGTCTGGTTGCCGGAATTCCGCTTGTGAATCAGACAGCAGATGACGGAACTGTAACGCTTGGTCTTGCAAATGTTATCGGACAGGGCTTTTCCGGAACATTCACCAGTATCGGTATCGTAATCATTCTCGGTGCACTCATCGGTACAATTCTTGAAAAAACCGGTGCCGCACTGAAACTGGCAGATATGGTTATCCATATCGTTGGTAAAAACCATCCGGAACTGGCCATGGAACTGATGGGATGGGTTGTATCTATCCCGGTATTTTGTGACTCCGGTTTCGTTATCCTGAACCCGATCAGAAAAGCACTTGTAAACCGTACCGGAGCATCTTCCGTTGCAATGACAATCGGACTTTCTTCCGGTCTGTACATCGCGCATGTATTTATCCCGCCGACACCTGGCCCGATTGCAGCAGCATCTACTATGGGCGTTGGTGATAACCTTCTTCTGGTTATGGGACTTGGTGCTCTTTGCTCCATCTTTCCGCTGATCGCAGGTTATTTCTTTGCAAAATATATCGGAAAAAAAGTACAGGCAGACGATGAAGCAAATGCAAATGATGTGAAGAAAACATATGAAGAACTTGTTGCTGAATACGGTAAACTTCCGGGAAGCTTTAATGCGGTCGCTCCGATCCTTGTACCGATTATCCTGATGGCACTTGGTTCTATCGCAAGCATGGCAGGACTTACAGGAACAGCAAATGACATTCTTCAGTTCCTTGGAACACCGATCATCGCTCTGGCAGTTGGTACGATCTTTGCAATTGTTCAGCTTTCCGGTGCAGGCAAGATGGCAGATTTTTATGATATTACAAATGAAACACTGAAAACTGTAGGACCAATCCTGTTTGTAACAGCAGCAGGTGGTGTACTTGGTAAAGTAATATCTTCTACAGATATGATCAACTACATTACACAGAATGCAGCACTGCTTGAAAAGATTGGTATTTTCTTCCCATTCATTCTGGCTGCAATCCTGAAAACAGCACAGGGATCTTCTACAGTTGCAATCACAACAACTGCAGGTATTGTAGCTCCGATCCTTACTGTTCTCGGACTTGGAACACCGGTTCGTACCGCTCTGGCAGTTATGGCTATCGGCGCAGGAGCAATGACCGTATCCCATGCAAACGATTCTTATTTCTGGGTTGTTACAAACTTTGGTGGAATGACACCAGAAAAAGGTTATAAAACGCAGACCGTTGCTACCCTGATTCTTGGTATCAGTTCAATGGTTGAAATCTTTATATTATCTCTGTTCTTATAATCAGAGAACCAAAAATTGTATCTTGAGAGGAGACATCCAATGAAGTTTTTATTTGCGTCAGATTCTTTTAAAGGAACCCTGTCTTCTCCGAAAACAGCAGAATTACTCACATGTGCAGCCCGGGAGATTTTTCCGGACTGCATCTGTGATAGCATAGAAGTTGCGGATGGCGGAGAAGGTACGACAGATGCAGTTCTTTCGGCAGTAAACGGTAAAAGCAATTCACTGAAAGTGCATGGACCGTTGTGGGAAGAACTTACCTGCAGTTACGGAATGCTGGATGAAAAAAAAGCAGTCATGGAAATGGCAGCAGCATCCGGACTTCCACTGGTGCCGGATGAAAAAAGAGATCCACGATATACAACTTCCTATGGAACCGGCGAAATGATCCTGGACGCTTTAAATAAAGGCTTCCGTGATATTTCCATAGCAATCGGTGGTTCTGCAACAAACGATGGTGGAATCGGCTGCATCCGCGCACTGGGTGTACGTTTCCTTGATGAAAATGGGGAAGAGCTGAAAGGTTGTGGCGAAGATCTGATCAAAATCCGCAAGATTGATGTATCCGATATGAATCCGCTTGTAAAAGAATGCAATTTCACGGTAATGTGTGACGTGACCAATCCTCTGTGCGGAAAAGACGGTGCGACCTATACATTCGGAAAACAAAAAGGTGCAACACCTGAGATTCAGGATGAGCTGGAAAAAGGAATGCAGAACTACCGTGATATCCTGAAAGCACAGTTTGGTGTCGATATGGATCAGATAGAAGGTGCCGGAGCAGCAGGTGGGCTTGGAGCAGCACTGATGGTTTTTCTGAAGGGAACGTTGAAATCAGGAATTGAAACAGTACTTGATCTGGTTGATTTTGACAAACGTCTGGAAGGCGTTGATATAGTTGTTACCGGTGAGGGTGCGACCGACTGGCAGTCTGTATTCGGCAAAGTCATGCAGGGTGTCGGCATGCACTGCAAGGCACATAACATTCCGGCAGTGGCAATCGTAGGCAGCATGGGAAAAGGTGCTGAAGACATTTTCGATTATGGAATTGAATCGATGATTACAACGATCAACGGAGTGATGACACTTCCCGAGGCACTGGAAAATGCGGAGGAACTTTACCTTTGTGCTGCAAGAAGAATGTTCCGTATGCTGCGCGCAGGAAGCAGACTTGCATAAAGAATAATATATGGTTTTATAAGAAAGAATGCTGTACGAGAGAAATGATATGTACCCAGAATCCTGGACACATATTTATATGAACTAGGCTGAACACATGGATGCTATTCTGTATTGCACAGGTGGCATCCATTTTGTTTTTGCCTGAATTCTTCTATTATTGTAGTAATCTATATATTCTTCAACTGCTTTTGAAAATTCTTCAAAAGAAGAATAATCTTTCTCATAGCCATAATACATTTCATTTTTTAATCTTCCAAAAAATGTTTCCATAATACAATTATCATAGCAATTGCCTTTTCGTGACATGGATTGGATAATTCCATGTTCCTGTAAAGCGTTTCTGTAATAGGCATGCTGATATTGCCAACCTTGATCTGAATGAAATATTAAACCTTCAACAGAAGGGAATTTTTCAAATGCTTTATTTAACATTCTTTCTATCTGCTTAAAATTAGGACTCATAGATAGATCATATGAAATAATTTCATTTGTATTCATATCTAGCACTGGCGATATATAACACTTTCCCCATGAAAAATTGAACTGAGATACATCTGTTGTCCATTTCTGTAATGGGGCAGTTGTACTAAAATCTCTATCTATTATGTTATCAGCAATCTTTCCTACTTCGCCCTTGTAAGAATGATATTTTTCCTTTGGTCGTTTGCCGATTAATCCGGCTTTATGCATAAGGCGTTGAACACGCTTATGATTCACCTGGTACCCGCGGTTTATTAATTCTTGATGAACTCTTCTTACTCCATATCTGCATTTGTTCACTTCAAAAATTTTTGATATTTCTTCCAGTAATACTCGATTGCGTTCCGCAACAGCATCTTTCTTACTAATTTCAAAATAATAAGTAGATTTAGCCATATGCATCGCTTTAATAAGATGCTTTAGTTGGTATCCCTTTTCTCTAAGTTCTTTGATAATTGCTGCTTTTTCGCCTTGAGTTGCGCAGCCCATTTTTCTTGCCTCAAGGCGATCCTTTTTTTTATTACTTCGTTCTCAGCTTTTATATATTCGTTTTCTGCTCTCAAGCGAATAAGTTCTTCACGTTCAGATTCAGTAAGTGGATTTGGATTAGTTGATTTTTTCATATCGGAAATCTGTGGCGGACGCCCCTTTCTATTTTCTACTAATCCATTATATCCAATAGTTTTGTATTTTTGAACCCATTGATAAAGCATTCCAGGATTAATACCAGCTTTTAATGCAACATCTGTTCTTGATTTACCTGCAATAACTTGTGATACTAACGCTAGTTTTTCTTCAGGAGACCAAACTTTGTTAAAAACCTTATGTTTTAATACTTCCGGCCCATTTGAATCAACCATACGTGCCCATTCTCTTACATTTTTCTTAAATCTTTCATCTGTTGTACCATTTGGTGTATCTGGATAAATCCCAGATTTATACAAATCAACACATAATAATTTAAATTCGTAACTATAACGCATAAAAATACCCTCCTTACTGGTTTGTCCAGTAAAGAGGGTACATATCAGAATTACGGGGCAGCCGTTTTGTGATACGTGATCATTCTGCTGTTTCTTCATTTACCGGAGAACTGCTCAAAGTTCCGAAGATGGCATTTCCGATGGTTGTATTACTGTCATCAAGTTTCCATGAAACTCCATCATTGGTCAGATGGAAGTCAGCAGTGGAAGTAATCGTTGCAGTATTGTTTTCAATATCATTGAGAAGCATTTCAAGAGTTTTCAGATAGCGCTTTTCGGAACCGTCGATCACTGCGTCGGCAGAACTTAAATAAGCATCCTGTTCCTCACTGAAAGTATTGAGAATTGCGGAACTGTCAAAAGTCGTGATTTCTGTGCTGATGGTTGCAGTATATCCCTGCTCTTCGCAACTTGTGATTTTGAAATCAAAATTTTGGTGTACCTGTTCAACAAGTGCAGAAGCAATGGAATTCTTGTCAGAATCGGAAGTGTTGAGCAGACTTTCAATGCCCAGATAATCTCCCATCTGTTCAGTATTCATGGATTTCAGGGTGTTTAGATAAATGGTTAATGTTTCTTCGGGTGAGAGCAGATTGTTATCAGAGAGATAACTTATAAGACCGCCGACAAGATCAT
>OLPL01001706.1_pt1 | contig 12906 bp, 9 predicted proteins | sample 1673211 | NCBI WGS metagenome assembly OLPL01 (sample SAMEA3136766, study PRJEB25190) | human gut metagenome | reverse complement strand
CAATGCTCACAAGATCCTTAGTCTTGCTCGTCTGCCAGTTCCGACACTTCCGCATGACCGCATTTCCTTGGGATTTTTTATTTTCTCCCTCGCGACAAGTGATAGTATAGCAAAGTGGATCTTGTATGTCAACACCTTTTTTCAAAAGTTTTCTATTTTTTCGGTTTTTCTGTTATTTTGTCACGATTATCTTTGGTCCGGCACCCTTTGCACGGAGGAGTTTTTTGTATGCACTTACCCTGGAAGCCGGTACTTTAAATCTGCAGTTGGAACGGATTCCCTTAAATGCATTGGCTCCGGTCTTCGCTGTCGTAAGCTTTGTGCTGAAGATCGTTACATTGGAGAGTTTACTGCAGCCGCAGAAGGCTTTCGCACCTACTGTCATTATATTCGCTCCGATTTTCACTGTTGTCAGCTTCTTTGCTCCGGACATTGCAGAGGTTCCAATGGCTGTTACACGAAAACTCTTTCCACCAATCTTTACTGTCGTCGGGATCGTAAGGGCCTTTCTTGCTGCCTTGTCCGTAGCTCCGGTAAAGACTACGGTTCCCTTGCCGGATGTGTCTGCATTGGATATCTTATATTTCAGCCTGCTGACTGTATAGACTGCGTTTTTCTGAACCGTGATCCGGAATTTTTTTGTAACAGAACCGTTATATTTTCCTTTTCCTTTGATCGTAACGGATGCAGTTCCGATATTTTTATTATTCTTCCAGGTAAGGGTGTAATCCCTGCCATTTACAAGCTTCTTACCGCCGTAGGTTATGGTGAGTACCTGGGTCAGCGGCTTTCCGGTAAAGGCTCTGGTCTTAAGCGTGGATATCTTTGTTTTGCTGATATTGGTAACCGCTGCAGTCTGTCCACCAATGGAAACAAATTTCACATCTTTAAAAAATACATGATATAAATTTTCACATTGATGCATTCTCTTTACATATCGTTCCGCTGCCGAGCCTGTATAACCTTCTACTGTAAAACCACCGGGAATAACTTCCTCTGCACCATTTCCCCTGTTATAACGTATTCCTAATGCCAGTCCACCAATATCTGTAACTGATTTCGGAATACGGATCTTTTTCAGCTTAAGGCAATCATGAAACGCCCCATCTTCGATCTTCGTCAGTCCCTCATGTAAGGTCACACTGGTCAGCCCGGTATTGCAAAATGTATCAGGCTCGATCTGCGTCAGACCGGCAGGTATGTCAATCTTATCCAATGATGTACAATTTCTGAATGCATCTGTCCCTAATTTATTTAACTGAGCCGGAAGCTGGATCTGTGTCAGATTTTCGCAGTTAAAAAATGCACCCTCACCCAGCTCTTTTAATTGAGGCGGAAGCTGTACCTGCTTCAGATTTTTGCAGTTACAAAATGCCCCTCCTCCTATCAGCGTCAGTTTTTCCGGAAGCTGGATATTTCTGAGTCCGGTCTCGAAAAATGCATTCCTTTCTATTTCTGTTACGGAATCCGGTAACGCAATAGAACTCAGCGCACTGCAGCCCCAAAATGCTCCGTCACTGATTTTTTCCAATACTGTATTCTCAAATATCACACCCTCCAGACTGCTGCAATCTCGAAAGGCATCCTCTCCAATAGACCTCACTCCATTTTTTAATGTAACCTTTTTCAGCCCGGTACATTTTCCAAACATATCTCTCGGCACATCCACTGCACCGGATATCACCACACTCTCTATATTTGGCACATCGTAAAAGCATTGCTCCGGCATATTCATGCCTGCATTTCCATGGATTTCCAGTTCCTTAATATATTTTTTCAGATTCCACATGCCCCATCTATCAAAGCCTGTGATCCCATTCCCGATTACAAGCTTATTTACTCTAGAAAAATCGATGCCTGCCTTCTCCAAAGCACTTTCAGATATCTCATTTTTTGTCAACTCCATGTTATTTCCCGTAATGGTCAGTGTTCCATTCCCGTCCAGTACCCACGTAAATTTTCCATCAGAGTATTCTGCGGATGCCTGCACTGCATCCTTCGTTCCATCATCAAAAGCTGCGTTTTCTTCTGCCTGTTCGCATTCCTCCAACGCTTCCTCTTCATCCATTGCCGCTTCCGGAGCCTCCAGTTCTTCCTCTTCCGCAGTACCCTCTGGCGCTTCTTCACCAGGCTCCATTACGCCGGTTTCCGCATTCTCCTGTACGTTGTTCCCGGTATCTGTATCTGTGGTTTCCTGCTCCTCTATGGCAGCTGATCCATCTGTGATCTCTGTTTCCGTCTCTGCAGTATCTTCCGGATCTGAGGATGCAGTATCTCCACTTTCTTCTGCCAAAAATGCTGCTTCCTCACCCTCTGGTTCCATTTCTGCCGCCACTGTCAGCTCTGCCGGAGTCAGCGCCAGGCTTGCCGCTATAAGTACGGCCATGAGCTTTTTTCCTGCACTTTTTCTTCTCATATGACTATGCTCCTTCCATTTTCTTCTATCATAACATATAAACACGATATATTCTATCCGGATTCCTTTTTTACAGATATTTTTAGGTAACAAAAAAACCTGCATCCGTTTCCAGATGCAGGTTTCCTAAATAAAAAATGCGGAAGATGGGACTTGAACCCACACGAGCGCAATGCTCACAAGATCCTTAGTCTTGCTCGTCTGCCAGTTCCGACACTTCCGCATATCGCATTTCTTCGGGATTCTTTATCTTCTCCCTCGCGACAAGTGATAGTATAGCAAAGTGCTTTTTGTATGTCAACAGTTTTTTTCTAAAAAAATCCAAAAATATTTTTTGTTTATACAATTAATACATTTCGTTTAATAACAATCTGAGACAGAGAATCTTTCATCCCAGAATTTATACTCCGACACAGGTTACGCCTCAGTCGTAAAAAGAGCAGCCTCTTCACAAAGGCCGCCCTTCTGTCTCACTTCTGTTTTTTTCTATATGGATCAGTCAAAAATGATCAGTGCCATGAACACAAGATCTGTGTCGCCTGTATTGGTAAGACCGTGTCCTTTTCCATCTGGTGTGATGGTGATGTCGCCGGCCTTTACCGGACGTTTCACGCCGTTATCGTCGTACTCGCCTTCACCGCTTAAGATATAGTAGGTTTCTGTCTCGCCATGATGCTCATGGTATCCCAGAGAACATCCTTTTTCGATGGTAACCTGTGCGTAAAGTCCGCATTTTCCCTTCAGCTCGTCTCCCTCAAGAATGTCTTTGATGATCACATGGCCTTTACCGCCGCACATATTTTCTACTCTTCTGATACCCATGATAAAATCCCCTTTCGTGATTGCGTAAATTTGTGAAATTTTATGAACACAGGCTTTCTGCGGCCTGTGCCTTACTTCCTGTACAATTATAAATGATATGATAAATTTTCGCAATCCTTATTGTTATTTTCGCAAATTAACTTACAGGCAAATTTTCCCCACTGTTTATTGCTTTTCGCAACCCTGTCTGGAGCTTCTATTCGCAATTGAAGCAGGATACTTCTTTGATCCGGTTAAAAACGAATCAGCTCTTTTCCAAAGACCTGCTCCGCAATTTATACTCATATTACAGATTTTTAATTCTCTCAATTGCCTCAAGAGTATTCTCATAGCTTCCGAATGCTGTCAGACGGAAATATCCCTCACCATGTGCACCAAAGCCTGAACCTGGTGTTCCTACGATGTGTGCTTTCTCAAGGAGATAATCAAAGAACTCCCAGGAGGTCATCTGATCCGGTGTTTTCAGCCAGATGTATGGAGCATTTTTTCCACCGGACACGGAAAATCCTGCTGCGGAAAGTCCCTCCAGGATCGTCTTTGCATTACGCATGTAATAAGCGATCTGCTCCTTCAGCTGTGCTTTTCCCTCCGGAGAGTAAACAGCCTCGCCTGCTCTCTGTACAATGTACGGAGCACCGTTAAACTTGGTTCCGTGACGTCTTGCCCAGAGACTGTGAAGCTCTACACCATCACGCACCAGTTCCTTCGGAACAACGGTAAAGCCAAGACGAACGCCTGTAAAGCCTGCATTTTTGGAAAAACTTCGAAGCTCGATGGCACAGGTTCTTGCACCCTCGCACTCATAAATGCTGTGCGGGACATCCTCCTCGGAAATATATGCCTCATATGCTGCATCATAGATGATCACGCAGCCGTTTTTGTTGGCGTAGTCGACCCACTCCTGAAGAGCTGCCTTTGTGATCGCACCACCGGTGGGATTGTTCGGGAAGCAGAGATAGATCAGATCCGGTACCTCATCTGCCGGAATCTCCGGAAGGAAACCATTCTCCTCTTTGCAGGGCATGTAGATCACACCGTCAAAGTTCTCACGCTCTTTGTTATAAAGACCAGTACGTCCAGCCATAACGTTAGTATCTACATATACAGGATAAACCGGGTCGCAAACTGCAACCTTGTTATCCAGTCCGAAGATCTCCTGGATGTTTCCGGAATCACTTTTTGCTCCATCGGAAACAAAGATCTCGTCTGCGCTGATGTCGCAGCCTCTGGACTGATAATCATTTTTTGCAATGGCACTTCTTAAGAACTCATATCCGAGATCCGGAGCATATCCGTGAAAGGTTTCTGCGTGTGCCATCTCGTCTACGGATTTATGAAGGGCATCGATGATCGCCGGTGCAAGGGGCTGTGTCACGTCACCGATTCCAAGACTGATCACAGAATCCTTAAATTCCGGATTGGCCTCCTTATATGCGCTTACCTTCTTTGCGATATTGGAAAACAGATAGCTTCCCGGAAGTTTTAAATAATTCTGATTTACTGTAACCATAGTATTTTATCTCCTTCTCTCAATTTCCTCTGCCAGTGCTTTTCTGACGCTGTCAGGATTTGCCTTGCCTTTCAGCTCTCTCATCAGCTGTCCTACAAAAAATCCCATAACCTTATCCTTGCCGCCCAGAAGCTCTGCCAGCGGTCCAGGGTTTGCATCTACGATCTTTTTCACAGTTTCGGTGAGAAGGCTTGTATCTTCTACGATCTTAAGACCATTCTCTTCTATATATACAACCGGATCAATATCCTCGTCAAACACTTTTTCAAATACTTTCTTGGCATTCTGTGCGCTGACCTCTTTTTTCTCCACCATGGAAAGAAGGTCTGCCAGATGCTTCGGGGTAAAGCTTACCTTTTCCGGATCAAGGCCCTTGTCCTTTGTCAGGCGGAGAACCTCCACCATAAACCAGTTTGCCACCTTTTTCGGGTTTCCGAGAAGAACTGCTGTTTCCTCAAAAAGTCCTGCCAGATGTCTGGATTCGGTCAGGATTCCTGCATCATAAGCCGGAAGCTCATACTCCTTCTGATAACGCTCCATCTTGGCTTCACGAAGCTCCGGAATGGAAGTACGCAACTCTTCGATCCATGCATCGGAAATGTGGATCGGCGGAAGATCCGGGTCCGGGAAGTAACGGTAATCCTTTGCATCCTCCTTGGAACGCATAGCATGGGAAGACTCTTTGTTATCGTCCCATCTTCTTGTCTCCTGTACAACGGCTCTTCCTTCTTCCAGAAGCTCGATCTGACGTTCTCTCTCTCCTTCGATCGCTCTCGCAATGGCCTTGAAGGAGTTCAGGTTCTTCATCTCTGTTCTTGTTCCGAAGGTCTCACTTCCCACCTCACGGACAGAAAGGTTGACATCGGCACGCATGGAGCCCTCCTGGAGCTTACAGTCAGAAACTCCAAGATACTGCATGGTGCAGCGGAGCTTTTCCAGATATGCGATAACCTCCTCGGAGCTTCTCATATCCGGCTCGGATACGATCTCGATCAGCGGTACTCCGCTTCGGTTGTAGTCAACCAGGGAGCAGTCTTCCCACTCATCATGGATCAGCTTACCGGCATCCTCCTCCATATGCATCTCATGGATACGTACGGTCTTTTTGCCTGCGGAAGTCTCGATCTCAACAGCTCCGTCATAGCAGATCGGCAGATACAGCTGAGAGATCTGGTAGTTCTGGGGATTATCCGGGTAAAAATAGTTCTTACGGTCAAACTTACAGTACTGATGGATATGACAGTTTGCCGCAAGACCTGCCTTGATGGCAAACTCTACCACTTTTTTGTTGAGGACCGGAAGAGAGCCCGGCATACCGGTGCAGACCGGGCAGGTATGTGTATTTGGTGCGCCTCCGAATTCTGTGGAGCATCCGCAGAAGATCTTTGTTTTTGTAGCAAGCTCCACATGCACCTCAAGTCCTATGACTGTCTCATACTGTTTCATGCCTTTTCTCCCCCTTCCATTGCTGTTCCGAAATCGCCGCGTTTTTTCTCATATGCATGTGCTGCGCGGAACAGGTTGTTTTCTTTGAAGCAGTCACCGATCATCTGGATCCCGATCGGAAGGCCGGCTGCGTCTTTTCCGCATGGAACTGTGATTCCGGGAAGTCCGCACAGGTTTACTGCTACCGTATAAATATCGCCAAGATACATGGCAAGCGGGTCTTTCAGGCTCTCTCCCAGCTTCGGCGCCGTAAACGGTGATGCCGGGGCAAGAAGAACATTATATTTGGAAAAGGCCTGATCAAATTCCTTTTTGATAAGGGCTTTTGTGCGAAGTGCTTTCAGATAGTAAGCATCGTAGTAACCGGAGCTTAACACAAAGGAGCCAAGCATGATACGGCGCTTTACTTCCTCGCCGAAACCTTCAGTCCTTGTCTTCTTGTACATATCATGAAGTCCCTCGTACTCTTTTGCACGGAAGCCGTACTTCACACCGTCAAAGCGCTCCAGATTGGAGCTGGCCTCTGCGCTGGCAATGATGTAGTAGGCAGGGATCATATATTCTGTTGTCTTCATGGAGAAAAATTCTACCACTGCGCCCATCTCGGTAAGGCTCTTCAGCGTATTCATAAAGGCCTCTTTTACCTCCGAGTTCAGTCCCTCTGAGAGATATTCCTTCGGCACGCCGAATTTCATTCCCACAATCTTATCCGTCATAGAAGCGGAGAAATCAAGATCCTCTCTCTTCATGGAAGTGCTGTCCTTGGCATCGTGTCCGGCAATGATCTCAAGAAGTGCCGCACAGTCTGCAACATCCTTTCCTACCGGTCCGATCTGATCCAGAGAGGATGCATAGGCAACCAGTCCGTAACGGGATACTGTTCCGTAGGTCGGTTTGATTCCGGTAACACCGCAGTAGGAGCTTGGCTGACGGATGGAACCGCCGGTATCAGAACCCAGTGCCAGGTAAGTCTCTCCTGCTGCCACTGCCGCACAGGAGCCGCCCGAGGATCCGCCCGGAACATGCTCCAGATCCCACGGGTTTCTGGTGACGCCGTAAGCGGATGTCTCTGTGGTACTTCCCATGGCGAACTCATCCATGTTTGTCTTTCCGATGATCACAAGACCTGCCTGTTCCAGACGGTCAATAACCTCGGCATTGTACTGCGGCACAAAATTCTCAAGGATCTTTGATGCACAGGTAGTTGTTTTTCCCTTGATGCAGATATTATCCTTAATTGCAATAGGTACACCGGCAAGAGGTCCTGTATAGGTTCCATCCTCAATGCTCTTCTGTACCTCTTTTGCTCTTGCATAGGCTTCTTTTTTGTAAGTATCAAGATAAGCGTGGACCTTGTCCTCTTTTGCTTCGATCTGATCAAATACGTATTTCACACCGTCCAGGACGCTTATCTGATGCTGCTTGATCTTTTCCGCAAGCTGTAATGCGGTTAATTTTCCCAAATCCATGTCCTGTCTCCTGTCTTATCCAATTGTTTTCGGAACCTGATACTGGTTTTCTTTCTGCTTCGGTGCATTGGCAAGCATTGCCTCATGATTATCTCCGTTTGTCACAACATCCTCACGGAATACGTTTTCGTCCTCAAAAATATGGGACATGGGCTCTACGGAAGAGGTGTCAAGCTCATCCAGCTTGTCTACATAGTCCAGCATCTTCTGCATGTCCTCTTTTGCTTTTTCCTTTTCATCCTCTGTCAGAGAAAGCTTTGCAAGGATGCAGACATTTTCCATTGTTTCATCATCGATTATCTTTGCCATCTTTTTTCTCCTTATTACGGCTCAAGTCTGTTCATATCACGTGGGAACAGACAGGTCTCACGAACGTTTTCTTCTCCGAGGATCTGCATGGTAAGACGTTCCAGTCCGATTCCAAGTCCTCCGTGAGACGGCATTCCATGCTTGAAGGTATCCAGGTACTGCTCCATACCCTCTTCATCCATACCACGGGCTGCGATCTTATCCTTCAGCATCTGATAATCATGGATACGCTGTCCGCCTGTAGTTACCTCAAGTCCCTTGAACAGAAGGTCAAAGCTTAATGTAAATTTCTCATCTGACGGATCATCCATTGCGTAGAACGGACGCTTCTTAGACGGATAATGTGTGACAAAAACAAAATCAGCATCATATTCTTCTTTGAAATATCTTCCGATCAGCGCTTCTTCCTCCGGCTCCAGATCATATGGGTTGCGGATCTTACGTTTATATTTTTCAGCTACCAGCTCTTTGGCCTTGTCAAAACGTACTGCCGGGATCTTGTCCACCTTCGGAAGCTCCACCTTCAGAATGGAAAGCTCATGAGCGTAGTCTTTCTTAAGAAGTTCTACCGCATACTGGAGAAATCCGGTTTCCATCTCCATGATATCCTCAAATCCATTGATATAGCCCATCTCAAAATCAAGGCTTGTATATTCATTCAGATGACGTTTTGTGTTATGCTTCTCTGCACGGAATACAGGACCGGTCTCAAATACACGGTCAAAAACACCTACCATCATCTGTTTATAAAACTGCGGGCTCTGTGCCAGAACTGCCGGTTTATGGAAATAGCTCAGCTTGAACAGGTTTGCACCACCCTCTGCACCTCTGGCTCCGATCTTCGGTGTGTGGATCTCGGTGAACCCCTTCTCATAGAGGTAATCACGAAATGCCCGCACCAGAGCCTCCTGGATCTTGAATTTTGCACGCTCCTGCACATTACGCAGGGCGATAGGACGATAATTCAGCTTTGCCTCCAGGGAAGTGTTCAGCTTCCATTTGTCGATGGCCAGCGGAAGAGGCTCTGCAGGTGAGGAAAGGATCTCCACATGGCTGATGCGGAGTTCTCTTCCGTGAGGCGCTCTTTCTTCCTCATGAAGAGTTCCTGTGAGGCGCACACACATTGCCTCCTTCAGATCATGAATGGAAACATTTGTCTTGTCGTTTTCATATACGGTCTGAAAAAGCCCTTCTTTTTTTCGAAGTATCACAAATGCCACGTCACCCATATTACGGATGCTGTGTATTGCACCTTCCACTATTGCTTCCTGGTCTTTCATGCTCTCGGAAAGAAGCACATCCCAGGCACATTCTCTAGTCTTACAGATTCCATCCATAAATTCCATTCCCTCATCCTCCAATTCAAAGTAGTTTCACCGAATCAGGAAATCCCCTGCAGAATTTTTCCCGATCCGGTGTGATATCAGTCATTCAGAACAGATCATTCCTGTCCGCTCTGCTGTTTTTTGTTGTTTTTTACACAGAATCATATAAAAGCATCAGAACCATCTGGGCTGTCTCCACCATATTGGTCCCGGAATCCATACTGCATTTCTGGATATAGCGGTATGCGTCATCCTCGCTCAGGTGATTTCTTTCCATTAAAAGCATCTTTGCATTTGAAATATAATTCTGTTCTTTCCATGAACGCTGCTTCGGCTTTTTCTTATCTTTTTTCCAACGCCTTTCGATCTGGGAAAGCATCATGCTTACCGTATTTACCAGATCTCCGACTTTCAGAGGCATTCCCACGCATAAAATGGATGTTGGCGCCTCACTGATCACTCCCCGGGAAGCCATAAGCAGCATTTCAAAATAATCCGGCATATAGTCCAGAAGATCACGGTAGTACATATCCTGAAGATGATAACCGCAAAGCAGAACGCCGCCATCAAGCTCCGAGATACTGGCAAGGGCATTGGCACCTGAATTGCATACTGCCGCCACCGTGAATCCATATCGGTTAAGGACTGTGCGGATCTTTTTTGCATCTTCTATTTTCGGTAATGCAATCACGATACTCGTGTTCATAAGCCGCCACTCTCTTTCGTCCCATTATGCCTCGTTCATCAGATCCGATACAGATACTCCTCGATCTCCCAGTCGGAAATCTCCTGGGAATAACGCAGCCACTCTTTTCTCTTTGCCTGCGCATACTGTTTGCAGAAAGCTTCTCCAAGGATTTCCTTCATCCAGCTGCTGTCCTCAAACAGTGTGATCGCTTCCCGCAGGTTCTCCGGTAAATTCTCGATACCCTGTTCCTTCTGATCCGACTCGGAAAGAGAACGGTCAGAAGCTTTTGTAGGATAGATCTTCTTCTGGATTCCATCCAGGCCCGCTGCCAGGCATACCGCAAAAACAAGGTATGGATTGGATGCAGCATCCGGGCTTCGAAGCTCGATCCTGGTATCAGCACCATTGACTCTCGAAATCCTTACCAGTGAATTCTGGTTATTTCTCGTCCAGGTCAGCTCTGTAGGCGCATCAAATCCAGGTACAAGACGCTTATAAGAATTTACAAGCGGATTGGTGATCAGAGTCATCTCACGGCTGTGAGCCAGAAGACCTCCGATAAAATAGTATGCCTCTTCACTTAATCTGGACGGATCCTCCGGATCCACGAAAATATTTTTTCCATTTTTAAACAGTGAAAAATGGATATGCATGGCTGAACCGTTTACTTCCCGTCTTGGCTTCGGCATAAATGTCGCATGAAGCCCATGACGTTTGGCTACAGTTCTTACTGCCATCTTAAAGGTTATAACTTCGTCTGCCATCTCACGTGCTTCCCCGTAATGAAGGGCGATCTCATGCTGTGCAGGTGCTGTCTCATGATGAGAGGATTCCACCTCAAATCCCATATCCTCAAGAGTCAGTACCATGTCACGTCTTGCATTTTCGCCTAAGTCCACCGGACTTACATCCAGATATCCGGCCTTTTCGTGAGAAACCGTTGTAGGCATTCCGTTATCATCAATATGAAACAGGAAAAACTCGCATTCCGGGTCAACATAACAGGTATACCCTGCCTCCTCTGCTGCCTGCGCTGTTTTTTTCAGAATATATCTGGAGCTCATCTCATGCTCTGATCCGTCTGCACGGCGCATATCACAGATCAGTCTTGCAACCTTTCCCTGCTGAGGACGCCATGGAAGAATTGAAAAAGTATTATAATCCGGATACAGGATCAGATCCGGCTCCTTTTCTCCCACAATGCCCGCAATATGAGAGCCATATACAACGCACTGGTTATCCAGGGCTCTTGGAAGCTCTCTTGCTGTGATCGCAATATTTTTCAGAGTTCCAAACATATCTGTAAACTGGAGGCGGATGAACTCTACGTCTTCCTCCTCTGCCATTGCAAGAATCTCTTCTCTGGTATAATTCCCCATAGTATTCTCTCCTTTATTTCCTCATCACACAAAATAATTACCCTCAAGATCAGAAAAAGGGTGCACTTCAGAGAGCTTCCGCTCCTGAAGAACACCCTTGTTCATGGACGTAATTATAGCAATCGGTCAATTCTTTGTCAACCATTTTTTAAAAGGGGCAAAAGTTCAAAAGCTTTATCGTGGAAACACGAACAGTTTTTTTGACCTTTTGCCCCTGGTATCTGTTATTTTACTGTAAATAGGAATAGCTCATCAGTGATTCGTCCACTGCTTTCGCAGCCTCACGTCCCTCATGGATCGCCCATACGACAAGGGACTGTCCACGATGCATATCACCTGCTGTGAACACACGATCTACGCTTGTTGCATACTGCTCCGGTTTTGTTTCCACATTGGTTCTTGGTGTAAGCGCTACACGGAAAGCATCTGTCACATATTTCTCGCTGCCAAGGAAGCCGGCTGCAATAAGGACCACATCTGCAGGAATCACTTCCTCACTGCCCTCGACCGGCATCATATTGAATCTTCCGGTCTTTTCATCCTTTACGCTTTTCAGTTTTACGATCTTGGCCTTGCAGACATTTCCTTTTTTGTCCTTGATAAACTCGGTAACGGTTGTCTGATAGATTCGAGGATCATGGCCGAATACTGCAATAGCCTCTTCCTGGCCGTAATCGGTTTTCAGGACCTTCGGCCACTCCGGCCATGGATTGGAAGGAGTTCTTGCTGCAGGAGGCTGCGGCATCATCTCAAGCTGTGTTACAGATTTCGCTCCCAGACGGATGGATGTTCCCACACAGTCATTACCGGTATCACCACCGCCGATGACCAGAACATTTTTGCCCTTTGCAAGCTCATATGGAAATTTTGCAAAATCTGTATCCAGAAGACTTTTTGTTACCTGCTTCAGGAAATCCACTGCAAAGTAAATTCCCTTGGCGTCTCTTCCCGGAACCTTGATATCTCTCGGATGAGAAGCTCCACAGCAGAGAAGGACACGGTCATAATCCTTCAGAAGCTGTTCTGCCGTGATGTCAACACCAACATTGATATTGGTAACAAATTTCACGCCTTCCTCTTCCATCAGCTTCAGTCTGCGGTCAATGACCTTTTTCTCCAGCTTCATGTTCGGAATGCCGTAGCGGAGAAGTCCTCCGATACGGTCGTTTCTCTCAAATACGGTTACGCTGTGGCCACGGCGGTTCAGCTGCTGTGCTGCTGCCAGTCCGGAAGGACCACTTCCGATGACTGCGATCGTCTTTCCTGTGCGGACAGGCGGGATCTGCGGTTTTACCCATCCTTCTGCATAGGCTGTCTCAATGATCGCTTTCTCATTCTCTTTTGTGCTGACCGGATCTCCGTTCAGGTTACAAGTACATGCAGCTTCGCAAAGTGCTGGACACACTCTGGATGTAAACTCCGGAAAGCTGTGTGTCTTGTTTAAACGAAGGAATGCCTGCTTCCAGTTTCCTGTGTACACAAGGTCATTTGTCTCAGGAACCAGGTTGTGCAGCGGGCAGCCGGAAGCCATTCCGCCGATCA
>OLPL01001705.1_pt1 | contig 12909 bp, 10 predicted proteins | sample 1673211 | NCBI WGS metagenome assembly OLPL01 (sample SAMEA3136766, study PRJEB25190) | human gut metagenome | reverse complement strand
AGCACATTTTTTGTGTTCCCCTCAAAACCGTCATTTCTTAACTTAATGACATTGGACTGCAATCCTCTCTTTTTATTTTGTACTGTGCTACCGAGGACTATGTAACTAGTCCTTTTTCTTTGTATCTAAAATTTTAAATATTACATATATGTAATATCCAATTATAAATAAATAAATTAATATATATATAATGTTATTTGTTAATGTAAAAAGTTTCTTTCCATATCCTAATAAATATAAAAGAATATATATTGAAGAAATAAAAATTAAAACATTGGAGCTTTTTTTTACTCTAGATAATGTTGTCGATAACAGACTCACACAAATCCAAGAGTGTATAATAAAGTGTATGACAAAATGTTGCATTGGTATCAAAGCTCCTTTTTCATTCTCTAAGTATTCTTTATACAATGATTTTAACAAGTATAAATTTAAAAGCACAGTCTATTAGTGCTCTAAAATACATGATATAATTTATTAGTAGTCAATAAGTACGTGTCCTCGTACTTAGCTTTTGCTAAGTCTCGGACGTTTACTTTTGAAAAGTTCATGATATAATCTAAATAGGCAAAAGTTGAAGATGAATCTGCCACGTGAGAAGAACTGAACTCGTCACTCAGTTCTTCTTTTTTTACAAAAAAAGCATGTCATCCTGCTCTTATATGCTTTGATGTCTAGTCATCTCTATCAAGCTATTTGCAAATATAGTAGGCAACCATACTTGCTCCAACAGAGACTAAAAAGTTGAAGAAAAACTCTGACACGTTCTCACCTCCTTCCCGTTACCGAGAGAGGAGTTGCAAAATAGTATGTCCATTTTATCATAAAATCAAATGGACAAAGATAATAATTCTATAAATCAACTAATACCATAAAATATAATATTGTTCATCATTATTTTATCGCAAAATTTCTTCAAAAAATTTTCAAAAACAGATAAAAAGTATAGAATTTTATGCATTTTCTTGAATTGTTGCACCTTTATATAAAGCAGAAACAACAATAAAATCCATTATAAACAAAATAGCTTTTCGATTCCGACTGAGACCACCATTTGTCAAAGATTGCACCTAGCATTTCCCAGGTGCTTTTTTTATGCCTTATTTAAAGCATATTCTTGCATTATGGTTATGTTCAATATCATCAATAATAGCGAATTCATTCTCTCTTTTAGATAAAAGTTACAAAAAAACTACAAAAAATTTTCAAAGCATACTAAAAACGGATAGTAAATTATCCGCTTTTTTTCATCGATTTCGATTATTTTTATTTCCCCCTAAATCCATTGTTTTTCTTACCCTCGTTTTATCTTCAGAACTTTGCTTATTCATCTATATCTGAGTAATAGAATCAATTAAATAGCCTTCAAACAGAGGAAACAATGCTGAGATAATAGAGACTATAACAGAAATACAGCAATAAAATATTACGAGAGGTTTAATATCTTTTGTACTGGAAAAATAATATTTAATAATATTAATCATTTTAAAAATCAACCTTTCTTATTCTTTTGCGTATAAACAAATACAGCAACAGTGTATAAAGGGTTAGCTCTATCATTCCATACAACCATGTTATTTCATATCCTCCGCAAATAAGGCTAAATGAAGAAACAATTGCCAATGGGTTTATACATGGAAACAACAATCCAAATTGCGAAATGCAATAAGTAATAATAAAAGATGCTATACACACAGTTTTAAAATTCTTCTTTTTTCGTGTGCATAAGAATATTAATGTTGTAGTTAAAATATAGAATAGCGTTTTAGTCATATTCATAATTCCTAAAAGAGATAGGACTTTCCATATTGGCATTAAACTTAAGCATTCAGGTATAGTAAACAGCGTATCAGCAGAAGCAAAGTATTCGTTTCCCATATAATACATTTTTTCCACACCATGAACATAACTGTTAAACTTGAAAATATTGACCTGATCAACCAATATTTTTGTATCTATCTTAGTAAATTGATGATTTTGCAGAAGAGTCATACCAATCACAAAAAATGAAAGGCAATAAATAATCCCTAAACAAATACATACAGATATGACTATATTAAACAAATATCTTCTTCTAGATTGGATTGTGAGTAGTTGATGTAAATTATTGTCTTGATATACGTTTAAAACAGTTAAAGTGAATATAACAATCAAAACCGGCAACAAAAAAGATAGAATAGAATCTGCTTTCAGATTATTCAGCAAATAACCTAATAACGAGGATTTATCTAGAAAAGAATTTTCGTATACTCTTTGATACATTAATTTCATATGAGAAACTTCATTAACATAGAGTTGATGTATAAAACTCGATGTATTTGCTTTGGCAAAAACAGTATTTAATGCATTCCTGTTAAACTCATACCTTTCTTGATCAAATTCTTTGGGCTTAATACTTTTAAAATGAAGATCCCCAACTCTATCGTTTGCATAACAATCGATGTCGACACTGGATATTTCTAATAAACATTTATAATATGCGTCGATAGAATCTTGGCCAGCTAAGTTTTCTAAGCGATTTATTTTCCAATCCAAATAAGAAAAGAAATTATTCCAACTTTCATCAGATTCATATTGGTATACAATTCTAAGACTTTTAAATTTCTGTTTTAACGCAATCGTTTCTTGAACTTTGTTATTTACATCATTCTCAAAATCTGTCTTCTGATTATTTAAACTGATAAAAGATATCAGATTTAACATAATCAATAACAGTAAGAATATCTTAGTGATCCTCATTTTTAAGATTGCGATTACTTGATGTTTAATCATATTGAATCTCCTATTCAAAATCCATATTTTCTATAAATGCACAGCTAATAACAGGTATAAGTAGATTTATGAAAAATAAAATAAATGTCTTTTCATAATAAAAATCAATATTAAAAGAAAGAATATATGAGAAAGGATTCCAACCTGTTATCACAAAGCAAGAAACCAGTGATATCATAATCACGGCAAACCAGGTAATGATCTCATCTTTTAAAACCAGAGATACTAGCTGTATAAATTGAACATACATTAGTAGGCTCAACATAAAAATAAGAAAGCTTTTTAATAGGATGTGCATGATTTTTAGTAATGAACCATTTGTTAGGATAAATAAGTGTCCTCCATAACCATATTGAATATATCCAACAAAACAAAGAACAACAGTAAAAGATACAACCAACAACAAAGAGATTATGCAATAAAACATATTTCGTATTAGTAAAATACATTTTCGGCTTAATGGATATGAAAATATATATTGATATGGTTTTGTACTTGAAAATTCCTTACTCCATATGTCTGCGTTAATAAGAAGAATCAACAGGAAAATAACAGCAGTAAAGATTGATTTACATTGTATATTTTTTAAGTAAAAACAAAATGTCGGTTTTTGTTGATCAACCACATCCAATTGGTTGTTTTTCAAATTAAATTCATCCATCGCAATATCAGATTTTAAGCTTTTTTTATTAGGTACAAAAGAATCTGTAAATGGACTCAAATAATTTTTGTTCAACCCATATAAAACATGTTTGTTTCTTTGAATTCTTTTTTTCAGTATTTCTAGATCATCATTCTTTACATAGGCATTTTCCAATGCATCCGTATAATCAATTTGAAGATACCAATACTGCAATTCTTTTTCTTTTTCCTTATCATATTGTTGACTCAAATCGTATTTCAATATGTTGATATGATTCTGTTCATCAACTTTCATTATCTGTAAATTTTCTATTCTTCCATTCTTTAACTCCAAATATTCTTTGTTTGTTTTGACACAGCCACAAAACATCAAAAAAGCACATAGTGCAATATAACAGAGTATTTTTTTTGACATGAAACCTCTAATTTCAAATTTTAGAAAATTAAACATTTTTACATACCTCAAAGTAGTATCGTTCCAAAGGATCCTCTCGATTCACCGCTTTATACTTTTTTTCATTCTGCATATGCCCAACGATTTTTCCACAATTAATAAAGACATATCTATCACTCATCTCTCTTAACTGGTTTATTTCATGTGATGACCATAATATTGTTGTCCCTTGTTTGTTCAAGTTTTCTAGTTCATCTATGACTCTTTTCTTAGTTTGTAAGTCTAACCCGTTAAATGGTTCATCTAGAATTAACAGCCTTGGATTTTGCATTATAACCAAAGATAAAATCAGCATCTGCTTCATTCCTACAGAATAATACTTTGTTTTTTTCTTGAGCCTTTCTTTTAAGCCAGAAAACTCTATATAGTTATTCATCTGCTGCTCATTAATATTATTTAATTGAGAAATCAATTTAAAATGATCCAATCCATTTAAATCAGGATATAATGGTGGATATTCAATGCTGCAAGCTACACCTTTTAATGCTTTCTTATTATTAAGAGAATCAAAAATCCAGATTTCGCCACTATCTATATTTGAAAATCCCATTATACACTTCATTAATGTTGATTTTCCAGAACCATTTGGACCTACCAAAGCCACTATTTCTCCAGCTTCTATGTCTAGATTTATATCGTTCAAGATCTTATTCTTATTTAAGTGTTTAATACTAAGTGCTTTCATAATAATACATGTTTGAAACAAAGCATATTCAAACTTTACCTCTTCCTTCTTATTTTTGTTTTCACTTTAACCTAGAAAAGAAAGTAAAACAACCACACGGTATCATGTGGTTGTTATTTGGGATTAAGATGCAAGAAAGTAATCTTTTTTTCTTCTTTGTCTACTTTTAAATTGTATTTTTTTATAAATCTATGGTTCTCTCTTTCAACAACCGAGAAATCATGTACTAGGCTTGTTTTAATTGAAATTGCTTTATTTAAACCTATGTTTATTATGGATACATATATGATAGGCTCATTATCCTCTATCAGATTATTCAATGTGTTTATGAAAAATATAGTCAGATCCGAATCATTAAACTCTTTTGTATTACATTGAACGAAATGTTGAACGGTTGCATTTCCAAGATCAATGTTACATATTGCGGTGCTCAAAGCTGTATTTCCGGTGTAAATGGCATTGAACTTTTCAATTATTTCCTGCTTCATTACATAAAAATCATTTTCTGCTTTTTCATATTCTTTGTTCTTGAAACACATATCTATAGAATGACTATCATGTATTAGTGCGTGTAAAAAATCAAATGTATTATTGTAATTATTTTGAGCAATTTTCAATTTTCGTTGTAATTCGTTTTTTTCATTTTGAAGATTTATATTTTTGATGGTAAATGAGAAAAAATATAAATACAATAAGTTTGAAATAAACAAACCAATTAATATAATCATTGAAATACGTTCAAAAAGATCTTCATTCTCCAAAATATATATCATAAAAAAACATAGTGTTATGGGCAATATAAAGATCCATATCTTTTTTTCAACTTTCTCTAAATATAGATAGGGAACATACATAATTATAATTAGGACAAACATAAACAAGTAGTTGCTTGTCAAATTCAAATAATCAATTCTACAAAATTGAAATATCAAATCCACCATTTCAATGCAAATCCAATATGAAATGGACAGATAAAGTGAATCAGTTAAGTTTTTATGAAAAATAAACTGAATAAACAATCCGTAAAAAACAATATTTATTAAGGCAAACATCCATAATAAATGACTATTTGAAATAGAATAATTAAAGAGCACTATGATGATTGTGAATATTATAAATTTGCCGATTGATTTTATGTTTGGCTTGATTTTATCTTGTATGGAAAGAATTGTATATAAGATCATCAATAAACATATGTGAAAAAAATATGTCATATAGATTTACTCATTTCATTGATCCAAGCTTCTTCAAAAGTCTTTTTGTAGAATCTAGAAACAGGGAGTTTAACATTATTCTGTAAGATGACATCCTGCTTATCTAAATAATTTATTCTTTTCAAATTCACTAATATAGACTTATAGCACTGTTCAAATGCCTCGTTACATAGTGTACTTCTCCAATAGCTTAACGAATAAGGAGTTTTAATTGTTCTATTATGTAGATATAAATAGGTGTATTTTCTACTATATTCCAAATAATAGATATCATTAATATAAATCTTTGTTCCAGGAATCTTCTCATCCATAATATATCTATTTTCATTTAAATATTCATTGAATACAGGTTCCATAATCATATTAAATTGATCCTGCGTATAAGGCTTTAGTATATACCGATCTGGCTTTATGGAATATCCATCCAATAAATATTTTTGATAATTCGAAGTAATAATAATGTGACATTGATTTTTTAACGTTCTAAGCTTCAATCCCATATCTATTCCACTAATTCCATTAATTTCCATATCCAAAAAGAGAAAATTAACATTTTTACTTTTCTCTACTAGCTCTGTCGCATTCAAACATATTTCTATATTGTAAGCAATGTTTTTTGAATCCAATAAATTCTCTATACATGCTTTAACAATGTTGGCATCATTTATTTCATCATCACAAATTAAAATATTAATCATTAAATATCCTTATCTTTCTGTTTTAGATTACTTTACCACACATTCTTAACAAATAACATATTCAACTACATTCTTTCCTATGTTAAAACCATTTTGCATCGTTGCCAGTTTAACTGTAATAATTGGAAATGGTGCATAGACATCATTAACTTCAACACTATTGTTAATCGAATGATCTATTTTTTTACGTGATAACTGTTGTGATTATTAATAAAAATGATATAAGTTTTATTTTATCGTTATAAATAGCACTCTTTTTTCATGGTAGCATATATGTAATTATTTTCATCCAAACGTATCATATGTTATTTTCGCGTGTAAAATAACTTAGTAAGTAAATAATTCTATCAAATACACTAAGTTTGTATATTTTCAACAGTACTTTTTTCAAACTATAAATCAATATCGTGATCACCGAAACAATCTAAAATTTTAGAGTTTCAATTAAAGAATATGACAAGGAAAAACAACTATATTGAAAGCACGAATCGAATATACATGGAACCAATAATATTTCACCTAATCATGAGCATTGAATTACCTAAAAAGTATGCTATAATTCAAGTAGGCAAACGGATAACAAGCCTACACGAGTAAAAGGATGGTTCGGACTAAACCATCCTTTTTTCAACGAAAAAAGCAGTAGAAGGACTAATTCTACCGCTAAAGGCTCACTATTCTACTTATCCCCATCGAGCCATTTGCATATAATATGGGTTACCACATCTGCTATGACAGAGACAATAACGGATAACAATATCTCCTCCACGAGATTCACCTCCTTCCCGTTACCGAGAGAGGAGTTGCAGAATAGTATGTCCATTTTATCATAAAATCAAATAGCAAAAAATAACAATTCTATAAGTCAACTGAGCATCAGTTGATACAATAAAACGCGAAATAATCCATACTAACTTTATTGCAAAATTTTATCAAAAATTTCAAAAAGTTGATAAAAACCATAGGATTTTATGCATTTTCTTGAATTATTGCACCTTTATATGCTTTTGGTGAATATTAACATTTTGACCTAGTAACATTTTGCCTAATCAATAGCATTGCATTCGCTAAAAAGCATGATATAATTCAACCAGGCAAAAGCTAAGAAATAACTGCCACGTAAATGGAACTTGAATTGACCATCAAGTTCCTTTTATATTAAAAAAAGCGGCTGACCAGGCCACTTTACAATGCTTTACTACTCAGTCATCTCCGTCAAGCCATTTGCAAATATAGTAGGCAACTACACTTGCTGCAACAGAGACTAATCCGGCTAAGGCTACCATTTATCAAAGATTGCACCTAGTATTTGACAGGTGCCTTTTTTTATATATTATTTGTAACAATATATTGCTCAACATCTTTAATACAAATATTATTTAATTGATATTTTGATTTTGTTATTTCAGGATATTTACCAACTGAATCTAACATAACTAACACATTCGTATACGGCAATTTTAATAACATAGGATCTAAACCCGTTCCAAATCCGGCGCTCTCTTTACCTATTACTGTTGCAAATCCAGTGCACCGGGAAAATCTGGCAAATGAATCGGCTGCAGAAAAAGTTTTATCACCCATAATCAAATAAACTTTTTTAAAATCAAACAATTTCTCTGATTGAATATCTATGCAATCTATATATGAAAACTTAGATTCACTTCCTTGAACATCTATGTCATACGATTCCACATATTTTTTCGATGCCTTTCCATGACCTGTTATTTTAGATTTATATCTATAATCTGCTCCACTTAAATAAGACACTAACTTTTTCCATACAATATCCGATCCACCTTCATTATCTGAAATATCAATTATTATTTTATCCCCATGAAAATCTTGAAGCTCTTCGTTTATTTGAGCCAATGAATTTAACATACTTATATCAAAAGAATGAAACTCAATCACAAAGAATTCTCCGTCTTCATAGCAATCAGCACCTCTATCATTTTCTTCATGCAAATAAGAAGTGTCTTTTCCTAGTTTGGAATACGAATCAAACACCTCTTTATCCATTAGTTTCTTATAATTCCAGTTATTCTTACTGATTCTTTTGTCTTGAATTAAATTCTTATACACTTGATGTATTCTATGATATGAATCCACATCTACAATATTGAAATGGCCTTTTGTCTCATAATTGAAATAAAATTCAATTAAGTCATTTAAAAATTCACGATCATTTTTACAATTCATTATCTTATTTAAATATATTTGTTTTGTATCTAAATTCGGAATAGTATTTAACCTAAAAGAATTTGTTTCAACCACACGTATAAAATATAAATAATCTAAAACATATCCTATTGATTTCCTATTTATATAAAAAATCCCACTCAAAAATACAAATACAATCATCAAACATATAATAAATTTATTTCGCCATTTTCTCATATTCATTCTGCTCTCTATAAATCTCAATGCGCATGCTCAAGTAATTCATAATACATTTGTTTTGTCTTCTTTTTCGTACCCAAATTAAACACATAAGACTTGGATGCACCTTTTTCATTAAGAACAATATAACTTTTATTATTCGCATTGATATACACTTTACCCTTATATATGTATTTTAAAGTTTTTTCACCTTTTTTTATATTTACATTGGCATCTCCAGAATAATAATCATCATTACTCCATCGATAGCCATTAGGTACAATCTCAAACTTTACGTTATCATAAAACTGAACATCTTCTATATTATTAAGCGAAATAACTTCATTCTTTTTAAACTCTATATAATTTTCACCTAATTTGGCATCCACTTTAGGATTATCTTTGATACTTGTATACGTAGCATAAATACCAAACACAGCAAAAACCACGAGGCCAAAAATTATTTTTACTTTCTTGTTCTCTTTTAGTTTAGGAATAAATTGAAGTGGAAGTGCAACAAGACAAGTAATTAAGAATAGGATTAGTTCACCATAAAACTGATTATTCATAATCATTTAACCTTTCAACACATTTTATTTAAGCTAATAATAACATAAATGCCATTTAAGGGTATCAAAATTTATTTTTTTATTTTTTTGTACCCTTAAACACGCTTTTTCTATGTATATCACATAGAATATATATTATTTAACCGCAAGTTACGATAAAAACAAAGCAAATCTTTTTCGTCTCAGCTATTCTAACTTTTATAATTCAATTGTTTCATCATGATATATTAAACGCGTACTTTCTTAGCACACCACTTCGAAACTAAATACAAAATCACACTATATAGTCCAACAATTACAATTCCTGCAAAATATCCAAAATAACTAGTACCTAATAGGTTCATTCCAAAATCTCTGTATGACATTGGATTGAATGTATTGATCTTCTGCATGTTTCCTAATGGCGATGCAAAAGAACAAAGACCCAAGACAACTAAAAATACAAGCAAAGATAAGTATTTGTTTTTCATAAGTTTAGATAATACAGTTATGAGTAGGACATAAAACGTTGTAGACAGCACAAGTCCAAATGTTACAAATAGTGTACATTGCCACAATGGCATCAACTCCATTCCTGGCGTTGTAAACTGATTGACACTCATATTCGTTAGTCCACTTGCCACAAGCTCAATATGATCCAATCCTTGTGTATCCCAATAATGAAAAACAGTAAATCCTGGTTTATAATATAAAACCGGATAGATCAGATTCGATACACCTTTAAAAGGTACAAGAACTATCATATAAACTAAAATAGGCAAGAAAACAACCAATAGAACAAAAAGCACGTCAGAAATCAAATTCCATCTCACATATTTTTTCTTTACTCCAGAAATAGTTAGAATTGTTTTTTCTGTCTTTGCTCGTCTTTCTCTTTGTTGAAACAATAGAAGTCCAACCAGCAAAGGTAAAACTACAGGCAATATATATCGAGCTATCTGTAGTGAAACACTGGATGCATCCACATATGAATATGTTATTGGAGTAAGATCATGTTTTAGCAAGTAGTCAAAGTAACGAGCCTGCTGCATTGAACAAAAATATAAATTAATATCATTATTTGATTTTTGTACAATTAATTTCTCGTATTGCGACAAATCAGGTAATCCATATTCCTTCCTTAATTCTTCTAGAACATCTGCATGTTCAAAATAGGAATCATTAGGCATGTTTGAAGTCACCATATACCACTGTGCTTCCAACACGCTCACCTTTACTTTATATTCACAATATGACTTCCAATTTTTTTCTTTTCCATCCTGCTCACCCTTATCAATAGTCTGACGTATCAAATTTACTTCATCCATAAATTCTTGGCAAAGTTTGGGATCATTCTTTTGTGAAACACTTGCTATACTAATGCCTAGTGATGTTTGATATGGACTTTCTGTAAATGATTTTGTATTCAAAATAAACAACAAAGCAATCTCACAAATGATGAATAGTACCACTAGAATTAGATTTTCTTTTCTTTTTAAATTAGATTTGATATTGAAAAGCACATAAGTCCACATTTATCTCACCAACTCTCTTTTTTTGAAACATTGTAATGAAATCAAACTACAAGACAGAAAATACATCAAGCTTATAATAGCAGCCAGGACAACCTGCTTATAAATAATTAGGTTCACAAAATCAATATGTAAAAATGGAATATACACAAAGAATCTAGAATAGCCTGTTACATTTCCTAAGACAAAGAAAAGTGCATATAGAATTAGATTTACAGCTACAATAAATCCATTATTTAAACTGAATGTAAATAACAATGCAGATATACCGACCACAAATATACTTTCTACAACTAATAGAATAATACTTTTCGCAACAATTTCTTTCACTGTATACATCTGATTAAAGTAAAAGTACGGATAATCACAATTTCCAATCCCAAAAATCAATCCAGAAAGAACGATAATCAAAAGCATCACTATTATCAAAAAAGTTGCTGCAAACAATGAAAACTTTATCTTATTCAACAATATTTTTTGCTTTGAAATTCTTGAAACATATAAGTTTTTATAAAATCCACTTTCCATTTCCAAACCGAATATATCGCATAATAATATGCATAGAATCAACATGACTACTAAATACAATTTTTGATTAAACAATTCGTTGAATATATTAAAAGTATTAGGTTCATATGGACTATTCAACATTTCAATATGATTCTTCTTTAGATATTTCAACTGCTTTGTTTCATTCTGCAAAGTTTGAACATCTCTTTTCTCAAAATCATTGATGATATACCCCTCATTATTTGCCTGCAACATCAAATGATTCCAGCTCAATTTTGATTCAATAAATTCATCTGTCTTATTTTCACTGTTGTAGTAAAAGCGGATCAGACCACTCGCATTGCGATAAACCTTTTCCCAAAATTCAGACTCTTCTTCACTTCCTGCTTCATCCATTCTGTTTTCAGAAACTCGATAGGCCTTTTGGTAGATTTTGATTTGAGATTCATTATAATGCTTATCCATGTATACGTTATAACCAATAAAACAAATAAGAAAGAATACAAGAAATCCAAATACACCGGCATTTCGTTTATTAAAGATAAACTTTTTAAGTTCGTACATCATAATGATGCCTCTTGAATAAACTCATTGTATACATCTTCTAATGTTTTGTGTATTTGAGTAATATTCTTCACTTGAACCCCTTGCTTTTCTAAATTTGAAAGTACTTCCATAACAGAATTTACTTCTAATTTATAGGTGTTTCCTGTTTGTTCTATGATTTGCAAGTCTGATTGATCTGGTATTTTTCTATCCGTTTCTAATACATATACATTTTCTTTTTCTTCCATGGAAATCTCTTTGATTTTCCCAAAATGGATACCTATGATTCGATCTGCCATCTTTTCAATTTCACCTAACTGATGACTTGAAATTAGTAAAGCTACATTCTTTTCCTTGGCCAAACGTATCAATTCTTCGCGTAAGCCTTGAATCCCTGTAGCATCCAGTCCATTCATTGGTTCATCTAGTAACAATACTTTAGGTTCTTTCATTAAAGCCACAGCTAAACCTGTTCTTTGTTTCATGCCCATGGAATATTGGGATACTGCCTTAGTTTTCAGTTGAGAACCAATCTGAGTAAACTCCATCATTTCATGTAGTTTTTCTTTTGAAGCACGATTTAAAGTGGCCATTAATTCCAGATTTTCTTTACCTGTCATATTTTCAAATAATCCAGGACCTTCAATCATGCATGATACATATGATAATGCTTTTTCCCTTTGTTTAACTACATCTTCTCCGCATATAGAAATAGTTCCTTCATCCATATTTATCAAATTACACATACATTTCATTAATGTGCTTTTCCCTGCACCATTTTGTCCAACAAAGCCAACTATTTCACCAGGTTTCATACTAAAAGAAACATGATTTAATACAATTTTATCTTTGAAACTCTTAATTACATTTTTCACCTGTTATGAAGTGACCTTTGTCAAGACAAAATTACACTCATATTCTAAAAA
>OLPL01001698.1_pt1 | contig 12969 bp, 12 predicted proteins | sample 1673211 | NCBI WGS metagenome assembly OLPL01 (sample SAMEA3136766, study PRJEB25190) | human gut metagenome | reverse complement strand
CCTACTTGGAACATATATGATGCCATGCCAACTATTGAGAACATCAACTTTACCATTTACACCAAATTCCCGACTTACGGATGGTTCAAGGTATATGGTGTCGCCAATGGCAAAAATGGTAATGACAGTAATAAAGAGCGCGAGTCTTTTACCATCTATGATACAGCCTATGATACAGCGCGTAAAAGTTGGTCATGCGTTAATTTGAATAATGGTTGGTATAAGACTGTGATTACTCTCAAGGCTGTTAAGGGAGACCACGAGAAGGACATCAGAATTATGAAAGATAATCAAATTTCTGACGACAAATCCATTCTCCTTTTCAATGGCAACAGCTATGAGAAGGATAATGACACAGGCTATTACGATGGCACTTCTTGGCACGCTGGCAAACCATCTGATGTGAATTAAATAAGATTAGAATCAGATTTGAACACTGTTATAAATCAGTTTAAGCAATGAAGAAGATCAAACATTTAATGATATGGATAGGATTGCTCCTAAGCCTTGTTTCCTGCAAGGATACGATGGAGGCTATCGGACTCGGCGGGGATGAAATCCCTGCCGAGGGACTTGTCTTGAACCTTCAATTGACTAACTTCACCAAGCAACAGATTGGTACAAGAGCGGGGGCCTCGGAGACATTCAATTCGCTCTGCGCTGTGTTCTATGGAGATAAGGACAAATACTTAGACAAGACAGATTGCTATTCTACCTTATCACAGCAGTCTGATGGCAGCTACAAGGTAAAGATAACCAATGTACCTGCTGGTACCAAGAATGTACATCTTGTAGCCAATGCCAGCGACATGACGGAGAACGAGGCACAAGACTTGCAGTCTCTCACTGCTGCTGAGAAGAGAGACCCTCAGCTTGATGCCCCTATCTGCTGGGGTAAAATTTCAATAGATAAACTTTTGGAAGCTAATCCTTCAGTGACGATGTTGCGCCAATGCGCCAAGATAAGTTTGGAGATAGACAATAGCATCCAGAGTAATTTCACTAATGCAGGCTTGTATGTCTATAACACGGCAACCAAGGCAGCCATAGCTCCTGCCAATTATATTGAGCCTACGACCGATGACTTGGCAGAATCTACCGTTCTCAGAACGGAAGACAACCCATTGGGCGGCGGTACCGCAACCACCGTGGCAGTAAATGAAACTTCTGCAGGCAAGGCAATGGTGATTATCAAGGCGAATTATAAGAATAGTGTAGGATATTATAAGGTGGCACTCTACAAGAATGCTAAAGAGAAAATCCAATATGCCTTGCTCCGTAACCACCATTATACCATCAAGGTAACCAAGGTAAACGACTATGGCTTCTCTACGCTTGAAGAGGCTAAGAAGAGTCTGCCAGAGAATAGAGTGGAAGTAGAGGTGGTGGACGATAACCCAGAAATCACCCAAATGATAGCTTGCAAAGACTATGAACTGGGAGTGAGCGATTATCAGGAGGTAGATGCAAGCACTACAAAGGCTATCGTAACCATTGTTACTACCTTGCCAAAGGCAACGAGTAGTGATAGTGCGCTATATAGTGTCAAGAGAAATAATTCTTGGATAACCGCTTGTCAGCAAGAGACCGTGAATGATATACCAGAGACAAGCAGATCTTCTAAAGGCAAGAAATATACCTTGAAGCTTACGCTTGAAAAGAATAACCAATCAGAGAATCCACGTACAGGAACCATCACCGTTACTTCTGGCGACCTTTCTCTGGATATAACCATCAAGCAGGCTGGTTTCGACTTTAGAAAAGATGATCCTGATAGAACCGTTATCATGCAGTATAATAACTTCACCGTAGCTGCCAACTATTTCTACTGGTTGGACAATGGTGTGCAAGGCATCACTCCTGAAGAAATGCAAGGGGCTGTGAGAAATGATGGTTTGCATTTCTGCGTGGGAACAGCCGATATCACGTATCTTATCCCTAAACTTGATGGTGATCAGATTACTAAAAAGGATGATAAAATCAAAGTGGAAGAAGATAAAGGTAAGTGGAAGGTAAGCCTTGCCAATACTACGGTAAATGAAGATTTGTGGAAGTCTTCATTTACCATCACCAACCAGGCTGGCATCGAGATCACTTATCCTGTTTATCATACTGGTATCTTCCATAAGATAGATGAGAATTCCAAGGTATATAAGGATTATCAGTTGGCAGAAAACGGAGATAACGAGAAGAAGGTGAAGGGCTGGTTCTATTATGGTGTGGTAAAGGTAAAGGGAAAGAAGGCCGATGAAACCACCACTACTTATTATATGTTAGACCGCAACCTAGGTGCATCCAACAATGGTTACTATGCCCCAGATGTGGTGGCACTGGCAAAGAACAAGAAAGCCATTGGTGGCTATTTCTGTATCTCTGAAAAAAAGAACACCAGCGATGCCACTCAGGGAAATCTCTCCAGCACCTTGGCACCAAAAGGCTATACCATTCCAACTGATGCCGTGTTCGAAGAATTAGTTAATGCAGGCAATCTGGAGGTGGTACCACAGTCCACATCGTTAGGAGAAACCTACAACTGCGTGCGTATCAAGACGGTGGATTCCGAGTTGCCATACATCTATCTGCCTATGGGTGGATTCTTGGAGGGCGAGAGCCATAAGAACCCTATCCATGTAAATCTCTGGACCAAGACTTTGCTGTCAGGTACGCAGGGCTTCGGTACCAACAGTCCTGAATATGGTTTCTGGTATAGATACTTTGATGTTTACAACAAGAGGATAGGATTATCCAATATGAGATTCGTGAGTGGTAGCAACGGCATGAACAATGGCCGCTACAAGGCGATGCCAATACGCCTGGTTCTGAAAACATCAGATAAGTGATAAATACAATAACATCTTTTACTTATATATATAATTAAAGTATAAAAAACAGCTGTTTTACAAAGAAGGGGGTGTGTCATAAGCCACACCCTCTTCCTTGATTCTTAGCTTCACTCAAATCTGCAACTTCATTTCATCAATACGAACGCCAAAATCATCCATATAGCGCTTGTATATATAAGAGGCAACTTGTAATATTCCCATCATAGTCATTATTCATTTTATAGTTTATTGCCGCAGAGTTCCGCTTTTTTATTGAAACCGCCAAAGAAAATCAAAATAAATCTGCAAGTTATCTGCAAATTACAACACAAAGAAATTCACAATAAATCAACAAAATCCCCCGAATATAAGTTGTAAACTATTAACTGTAAACTTTCCTCTCCCGGCGGTCCCATCCCGTACAATCTGGCGAGACCTTTGATGGTCCGCCAACCAGCGGTCCTACAATCCATCCGATACCATTGAGCGACTGCGACAGGTTGATTCTGCTTCCCGGTATGAACATCAGGGCACCGATACCGAAGAGAACCAGTCCTGTTATCACTCCCCTCCTGTAGCCCCACTTCCGGATAATCCATCCGGCAGGCAGCGCCATCAGAAAGTAGGCACCATAGACAGCAGCCTGCGTCAGGGCCGACATCGCCTTGCTGATATGAAACGACTCCTGGAAATGCGGATTCAGCACCTCCAGGATGCCATGGGCAAAGCCCCACATAAAGAAGAGGCTGCTGATGATGAGGAAGGGCACCAGATAGTTATGCCCTTCGTATCTGAAGATGGATGGCTTCGTCATGATTCTCTGCAAATTTAAGACTGTCCTTTACTACCAGTGCCAGATAACCGCCGCCACCGGCTCCCGGCATCTTCCATGCCAGAACCTCCTCCATGCAGCTGTAGCGGTCAATCATCGGCTGTACACTCGCTTCCGGTTCTATCACACCGTTGATAGAAGGATTCACCATACCCGGGAACATCGCAATCTGGGCCTCGAAAGATGCCCTGTATGCTGCAGCAAAGGCATCAAGGTCGTGCGCCAGAATCGCCTTCCAGCAGGCATCAGCTGCATCAGCCAGCGCCTTCACCTTCTCAGGCGTGATATCCTTACCTTCCACCACACTGCATCCCGGTCTTCTCGGTTCCATCGGAATCATCACCAGGTGGTCTTCCAGGAAACGGAGGGTCATCTCATCCTGCGTACTCTCTATCTTCTCCGGCCAGAAGTTATTGTCATAATAATGACGCACCAGACCGGGAACACAGATACCGATAGAATCCTGGGCACCCGAGATGATACCATCATGATGCTCCGGATTGTTCTCGAAGCAGACCAGAATGTAGTAGGTCATAGCAATCGCTTACAAAAACTTTCTTCTTCATTATGATTATCGATTGATAATCGAAGTGCAGATAGTCATCCTCATCCAGCTGATTACCTATCTGCATCTCGATAAACATAAACAGAGTTATTTCAATTAATTATTTGATTAATTTATTTTTTATATTTTAGCCTCCAGAAAAAGTGCCAAGTACGGAACAATGGTTCACAAAGAGCCTCACCAGGATAATATCGAACGAAGTGCATATTTCTCCATATCTTCAGGAAATACTTCTTCCCCATACTCTGATGCGTAAACCCAGCATACTTCGTAAAGTGTCTATCGAAGTTACCACCATCCAGTATCTCTGCCAACAGCAACCTCCCACGCTTCTCATCCATCGGAGCTATCATCTTCTCCTCAGGTAATCCCAATGCCTCATGCAGCACATACATCACCGCCCCTGCAAACTTCCACAATCCCAACTATTTCAAATCCCGCTGCAACGCAGCCAAATCCGTGAGATTTGTGAGATCCGTGTGCCACTTCACAACAACAAAGTAGTAATCGAGAAGCTGTCTCAGCCCAATTCCTTCCGTATTATCTCCCCTATCCATCAGGTAATGTTACTAGCCAACAACAGAAAGAATATCATCAGGCGATATACCCATTCTTGTTATTGCCGAGATTTTGTGCCCACCATTAGCGTTTAAAGAATGACCACAATGATAAAGCGTATCATCAATGACAAGCCAACGATCATGGGACTCCTTACTCCATTTTCTGATATCAATATGAGCATCAGGGAACAACCTATCATGCTCCTCCATCAATCGTTGCATTCCCTGACCGACACCTACTGTATAGATAATTGCTTCCACTCCAGATTTTCTAATGTTCAGAAAGTCAAGAGTCAAGGCTGATACATATGCATCAATGACTATAACACGATGGGATGCAGAACGAACCAAGTTCTCCAAAGCCACACGTGCAGTATAGAAATCACCCTCAAAGAAAACCATTTCTGCAGGAGGTGTAGATGTACGAATAAAGAAGTCAAGCTGTTCCTGCTGTGCTGCCTGTTTATCTTCAATACGTGTCATACGCAGACTATGCTCTTCCAATCGAGAATCAAACTGTCGCTGCATCGCCAATAGTTGCTGGTTAACAGAATAACCTTTTAACAAATAATTATTTAAAACACGAGTTGCCCATCTACGAAAGGCCGTAGCATTGATGCTATTTACACGATAGCCAACAGAAATAATAGCATCAAGATTGTAAAACTGCGTTTTATAGGTTTTCCCATCAGCCGCAGTATGTTCCAAAATGGAACTAACTGAATTCTGGTCAAGTTCACCACTGTTGAAGATATTTCTCAAATGCTTTGTTATAGCTGGTCGTTTTGTACCGAAAAGGTCAGCTATTTGCTGCTGAGTAAGCCATACAGTATCATGGCTTGCATCAATCTTCACTTGAAGAGAGATGCTTTCATTTGGCTGATAGAGAACAATTTGAGACTCATCAGTAATCTGTATGTTATTATTGTCGTTTGCCATACTTGTCATTATTTACAAATAATAATTTCCAAAGTTACGACTTTTTTATCAAACCACCAAATAAAATGACTAATTCTTTTGTATTTACATTGGAAATCATCATGTTTCAAATAATATGCCCTATATTTACTCATAGAAAGACGATAGCCATTGATTAACGGCTCCTTTGTCTTCCAATCTAAGAAGTTCTTCCTCTTCTGCTTTAGTAAACTTAGGAACACCAAAGTTTTTGATGTTTGAACCATTCAGCGAATAATATCCTGATGTGTAAGGCTTACTGTTAGCTACAACATAGTTCCAAAAAATATCAGACTCCAACACCTTCTGCAAAATCTTCATCTTTCGCATATCATCACCCACGAACGCCATACCATTGTATAACAGCAAGTTTGAATTTTCTACAATAACGCAGTTTAATGGCTTATTAGCAATTTTCGGGAAAAACATCTTGATTGCAGGCATTACCAACGATTGCGTCCGACCATAAGCATACCATGCTGGATAATCCCCAACCTTTCCTTTATCTCGTTTATCCAATGTTTCCCTTTGAGATTGCAGATATGAATACGCACAAGGATATTTTGCTTGTATAATCTCCTCTTTAATCAAAACAGCCTTACCACTCTTGTCAATCACATAAGGAAATATAGCCTTATGAACAAGATCAACAAGAGCCTTTTCTGAATTCAATTTATTAGAATTCACGATGTCTTTACAGAGAGTCTTCTCTATAGGATAGCTCACGTCTTCTTTTTCTAGATAATAATACTTATCATCTTCCTTGTTGGGCAAGAATATATAAGTCTTATTACTCAATGTCGCAATACCATGGCGAGTTTGGCAAAACTCAAACAAAGGTGTGCCAACAGACTCTATTTTATTAGTCACTTTATTTTGATTCAAGTTCCATCCTTTCTCTGCATCCAGCAAATTCCAAGGTATGTCCTCATAATGCATTCGCTTGGCAAGTTTCACCTGCTCATCGCAACTATAATGGAGAGCTTTGCTCTTTTCCTTTTCCAAGAAAAACAAACAGGTATAAGTACTTTTACCCTTAAACACTTGATACCCCCGAAAATCAACAATATGAATATCAAACTGATTATCAACGAAAAATGCCCTCAGCTTACGAGCATTCAAACTCTTCAGAAAAGAATTCATCGTAATATACCCTATCTTCCCCTCATCATTCAACATCTCCACAGCAATCTGGAAAAAAGGAATGTATAAATCAGTAGAACCTGAATCACATACCTCATACCATTTAGTCTTCAACCTGGTATCATCCTCCATATTTCTACCACAGACATAAGGCGGATTACCCACGATTACATCAAAGTGGTCAAAATTAGAGTTCCATTCATGCGACTTGAAATCCAATGTATCAGCACACAACAGATTGAATTCAAAATCTACGACTTCCCCTTCTGTCAAAGCCAATAGATTTAAAAGTATCTGACACCTTTCTATAGAATAATTCTGGATATCTATGCCATAAATACATCTTTTGAAAATATCTCGATAAGGCATTTTTGTAGTTCTATGAATCATTCTGGCAGCGTCCATCAGAAAGCCTCCACATCCACAAGCAATATCAGCTACACGAATTTGTAATAAGTCTGTGTTCTTACGAAGACAAGCATCAAGTATATATTTTCTGATTTTCTTGGGCGTATAGATAGCCCCCGTCACGATTCTATCCGATGGAGATATAACAAACTCAAAGAGCTTGATCATATCCTCCAAGTTAATCATCTTAACATTTTGCTTATCAAGAAAGGCAAGTACCTTTCCTAACTCCTCATAATCTTTGTCGGTTTCAGAGATGACATATCTTTCTATAAACTGATTATACGCCTCTACCTTATTATATATAAGGTATATAGACACGAAGATTCTGTTAATCAAGAAGGGGTCTTGGGGTAAATTACGTTTCAAAAACGGAAATATTAGTTGCAACATTATCAAAAACTTCTACAGATTACTTCTCAAGTATTTTTCGTATTTGCGATACTCTTTATACAATTCCAAAAGAGTTCCATCACAACTTAAACCTATTGTTACTTTTTCCAACTTTTTAATTTTAGCGTCCAATCGATCCAAATTCCAACAGATAGCATATCGAGCAAGATTCAATTGCAAATGCTCCACCATATAGCATCCCTGTGGAGTCTTACCAACAATATACCCATTATCATCACGTTCAAAATGCAGATTGTAATCAACATTACATGGATCTAAATAGTTTGGATTATCATCATCTAATTTTGCACGATTCACGTACGAACAGCAATACACCAAATTACTATATTCCGATATAAGCTGAGGATAGATACTCTTAGGTTTAAAATGGTCTATTTGGAAATTACGCTGCCCTCCAAACCAATGATCAGAACAATCCGTATAGCCGCATTTATGATTAAAGTCATCAGCTAAATATGGCTTATATCTATTATACTGAGCATAATGCTTTGTAAAAGTTCGCTTAGGTGAGATATTACGAAAAGGATATGTCATACTATTCAAATTTACCAATCAGTTGGTCAACCTTATCTATTAAAGAATTCAATCGATCCATATTAGACAAATGTTTCATTTCATCAGGAATAGCCCCTGTTGTGTCAATCGTTTTCTCCAAAAATGAATCTAATTCTACGATATGTTCTTCATCTTTCACATTAGCCTTACCAGATTTTCTTTTTTCCAAAAGGACAGACAATTCCGCTTTTGCATTCACTATTCTTGCCAAATATTTGTCAATTTGGCATTTTACCCGTTGAGCAAAAGGAACCTTACCAGCATTAGATGAGAAATGCAAACTCTTCTTGATATATACAAAATTAACATCATCAGAATCTGCTACAGCATCGTCATCATAAGAAGTAATAACAAAGCATGGGAAGTCACACTTCTGCAATTGAATTTCTTTAAGCAATTCTACACCATTATAGCATACATTATATTTTATATCTGTTTTTTTATCATTTAACTGAAAATCTACAATAATAGCATTCGGTTGCCATTGTTCAATCTCTTCCAGCATTTCATTTAAAGTAGAAGATGGAAACACACATCGCACATTAGCCTCGGGCCAATACTTCTCAAAGTGATTTTCGAACTCATCATGCTGAGTCGATTCCTCATCTATAAACATTATTTTATATTCCATAATCATCGTTTATATTTAATTGGAAATATGATTTGAACCCCAAAGCCTTCCCTTGGCGTTAACAAGATAACACGAGCATCATTATCCTCAGATATCAACTTTACAAGCCACATACCTAATCCCGTACCGATTTCTTCCCCAGTACTTGTACTACGCTTAGTTGTAAAAAGAGGTTTAAAAATATCTGTTGGATTTACTATTTCGTCAGAAAGTCCAGGTCCGCTATCACGATAAGTAAAGACTATTGATTTTTCATTTTGTTCAACACAAACAGTTATCACTCTATCACGATTCTCCCTAAGCCGAATAAAAGCCTCAACAGAATTTGAAATCAAGTTGTAAAATATACTATCAAGGTCTATTTCAAAAGCCCTAATAGCAACATCAGCCACTCGATCATGCAAAAAATGTATATCACGTTCTCCTAAAATCCCAGCCCAAGTCTCTTCCAATTTTTCAAAATAAGCCACTAAGGCTACTGCCTTTCTTTTACGTTTATCCTTTTTTACAATATCTGTGGAAAAACTAAACCAACGTTGCATTTTTGAATCATTCTCCTTAGCTTGATTTAATAGCATAAACGGATTCTTCCTTCTAACAGCAGGAAAATCTTCAATAGTTATCTTGCCATTGAGCAACTCCACTATATTGTCATAACGATTATCCAAATTAGCATTATACTTGCTCAAATCATGAGCAAAAGATGCCAGCATAAGCCCACTACTAGCTAACGCTCTCAGAATTCGCTGTTCTTCATGAAGTTGTTTAATCTCTTCATTCTTTTGTTCATTGACTGTTGCCAACAGATTCAATTGATAATCAAAAGAATTTTCATCGTCAGAAGCCACAGAAGTTAGTCTCTTCTTACGATGCTCCTCTATTATCTTATTAGCAAGTTCTTCGGCCTTTTCTCTATCCCTTGCAGCTCCATTGCGTTCTTGGTCATCTGCATCCAGTTCACGAGCTATTAATGATCTATCATCCTCAAAGATTCTTATAATCCCGATAATAATCTGTTTAAGTATCGCAAATGTCTTATTCTCCTGCAAACCCTCTCGGCTAGACTTATCCTCAAAATCAATATTTGCCAGACGAGATATAAGTATAGAGCCTGCAATATTTTCAGACTCAACACGATAACCACCCTGTTTTTTGGCAATACCAGCAGGACTGTTATTTTTTCTCATACCAATGCCTAGCCAATCAAAGGCAGAATCATTTTTTTCACCATATGGGCGCACCCTAAAATTGTCTCTAAACAATTTTATTCCTCCAAATTTATCAAGCCAACTTTTACGCAGATTGTAAGGACATTGTCTATAAAAGAAACGAGCTTCATCATTTTTAGTAGCAGAGCGTTTCAAATAATAAAAGACAAAATCAAATGTACCTATTTTTGCCAAGACTCCATCTACATCTGAATCTCGGAATCCAGGTATAAGTTGTCCAAACGTACGAGTTGCATCCCAATATCCACGCATAAAGTCTTCTCGTCTATAGGGATGTTCCTGCTGATTTTCTCGATTATAGAAAGATAAAGGAATGGCTTCTACATTATATTCATTTCTATATATTCTAATATTAACATTCTGATCAGCATCTGCATGGGCAACAATTTTATAATCAAAATCATCGCAAAAGGAACTTTCCAGTTCTCCATACTTTTGCGGACTATCAAGAGACACTAAACTTATTGTAAAATCACGATTCTCACTAGGTGGAACCAACACCCCAAGATCCTCATATACATTTTTTATCGCCTCATCATCCCAAATGTCACGCAAACCACTTATTTTGAGAATCGTACCATGCGAAAGAGATTTATCCCCTACAAGTTTCTCCAAAGAAGATGTCAAGGGTAGTTGACGAAGGCAATCCATATATGTCAAATCAGAGATTCCCTCCAATTCCGCACTAACATGATCTATAGTTTTTTCTTTTCCTTCAAAATCATTCCAATTTACAATCCAATGATAGCCACAAAAATCAGATGCCTCATCATCTTCATTTTTGTCTTCATGCACAGTTGGATCAAAGAAAGTAAACATCTCACATCGTTCCCCAAGTTTATCAAGAGCAAAACGACCGATACCTTTCGCACCAGCTTTTACTCGACCACCATGAGTTGTAAAATGAGTTGACTTGTTGTCTGTGCCAATAGTCATCCAACAATTTCTAATGATAGAATCTGTCATTCCTTCACCAGCATCAATGATATACAGACTAGAATAACTCTGAAGATGCTTCTTGAGTACTCCTATTTTCTCAATATCAACATCTGGTCTCTCATAATAAGCATCCTCATTCAATTGATAGATAGAAGTCAACAAGCTTTCTTCAATCCCTAAGGACAAATACTTTTCATAAAGTTCTTTATCAAGCCTATTATGATACACACCATACCTATTGTCTATCAGAACTATAGAAAATGGACTATCTGCATCATAGCCATTCTTCACTAACTCGATAATGGCACCCTTAGCAGTAGCCACGTTTTCTCGACCAATTAACCGAGCTGTCCTTGCCGAGACTTTAAATGGAATTTTATCTAACATAACTATACCTTTAAACATTAACACATTGAGTTTTCATACCTCATTCTGGTAATTCATAAGAAGCTTCCTCATTACCTTTACTAACATTATTGTTATCATTTCTATAATCAGCAGAAAATCTATAACACAAAAGTTCTAATACTCTAACAGGTTTACATGCGAAAGAAAGGTAATCCAACAGCTTATTTACTAGCACTGTCTCAACATTATCTTGTGATTTATCAGCAGAAAAGAAGACTTCTTTATATACTCCATCATATCTTAAATCACACAAGTCCTTATTTTTGCTTCGTATTGCTTTCTTCGTATTTTGATAAGCAACATACTCTTCAGTTAACCGAACATCCAAGTACTTGACATAAACAGTCGAATACAACCAATTTATAACAATACGCATCACTATGGGAACAAGAAACACCAAAATTATCAATATTCTTGCCAAGAAAGTAATAGATACATTTTTAGAAATGGCAAAGTCTTTCATGCTCAAAATTTTCAGAGAAGCGTTAGAAGTCAAATATAGCCAAACAAATGCAGCTATCACTGCAAATATGTACCTAAACCAGACTTCCCACCATCTTTTCCATTCAAAAGCCCCTATAATATATAATCCAAAAACCATTGCCATATCCATTAATATAACAAAACAACATATACATTGATTCGTCTCTGACAGCAATCCTTCAAAGGCAAAATATATCAAAAGAGAAACACAGAGCATAAGATAAAAAGCCCCTTCTCTTCTTGCGCTTGTATCAATCTCAACAGACCTATTTTTTATTACATTTAGAAGTTCTTGCTGCTTTGGCGTACTCAAAGCGAAATCAAATTTTTTCAAGGCATTTTCCACAACAGCAAAGACATCCGGAGTCCAAAAGCGATTGAACATCATATTATCTATAGCAATTGTCACATAAAGAGCAGAGAAGAATTGTACTATAGTATTCAAATCACTTAACATAACTTACTTTTAAAAAGTTGTTCTATTATTTTTTGTGTTTCTTCATTGACGGTATATTCATATACACCTTCTACATTTTTATTACCATCAGAAGTTATCTTAGCCTGATAAGAAGGATAATCATTACCTTTAGATTCATTATTTTTCCAATTTAGAGGTCTTAGATTTTTCACATCATCTATCAAGGAAACATCACTTATGCTTTCTGACAATTTTGACTTAGGATAAATATGATCAATTTCCCAACCAAAAGGGGAAGTTCTATCTCCATACTTTTCTCTAATCATCCATGCCCCACAAGCATCCTTTCTATAACATTTTTCATTGTAGCCTTTAACTACTTGACCTTTATTCCATATCACATCAAGTCGTTCCTTATCATTTTTTTCCATATTTCCTTATTTTGTAAACCACCAATACAGCGTGCCCACTATTTATCAGTGGGTTAGCTGTACCTGGATTTTAAAAAAAAGTTTCGATTTTTTATTCTTTAACTTTAGGCAGCATGCTGGTAACTACTCAGCACCCCCTATGGGCATGAGTAATCGTCTTACTGTTGTACTACA
>OLPL01001696.1_pt1 | contig 12974 bp, 10 predicted proteins | sample 1673211 | NCBI WGS metagenome assembly OLPL01 (sample SAMEA3136766, study PRJEB25190) | human gut metagenome | reverse complement strand
ATGATGATGACTATCTGGATTCCATCCACAACATTATCCGTACAGAGTCTGTAAATGCAGAATATGCGGTTGCAACAACTGGTGATAACTTCTCATCAATGTTCGCACAGATGGACGACGATTATATGAAAGCAAGAGCAGCTGATGTAAAGGATATCTCAGACCGTCTGGTACGTGTGCTTTCCGGCCATGGAGATGGAGAGCTTGAAGCATCCGAGCCGGTGATCGTAGTTGCAGAGGATCTTGCACCAAGTGAGACTGTACAGATGGATAAGAGCAAGGTTCTTGCTTTTGTCACAAGAAAAGGTTCTTCTAACTCACATACTGCGATTCTTGCGAGAACCATGAATATTCCGGCGCTGATCAATATTGAATACGATGAGTCCATGGACGGTAAGATGGCAGTCGTAGACGGAAAGAGCGGAAATCTGATCGTTGAGCCGGATGCAGAGACCCTTAAAAAATATGAGGATATGCGTGCCGATGAACTTGCACAGCGTGCAATGCTCAAAGAGCTGAAAGGTAAAGAAACTGTTACCAAGAGCGGTCGTAAGCTCCACCTTTATGCCAACATCGGAAGTACAGGTGATGTTGCGAATGTACTTGCCAATGATGCGGAAGGCATCGGACTTTTCCGAAGTGAGTTCGTATACCTGGAAAAAGAAGACTATCCTACAGAGGAAGAGCAGTTCCAGGTTTACAAGACCGTAGCTCAGAATATGGCCGGCAAAAAAGTTATCATTCGTACTCTGGATATCGGAGCGGACAAGCAGATCGATTATTTTAATATGGCGCATGAGGAGAACCCTGCAATGGGATATCGTGCGATCCGTATCTGTCTGGACCGTCCGGAAGTATTTAAGACACAGCTGAGAGCGCTTTTCCGTGCAAGCATGTTCGGAAATATTTCCATCATGTATCCGATGATCATCTCTGTAACAGAGGTGAAGCAGATCAAGGCTATTGTAGCAGAAGTAAAAGCAGAGCTTAAGGAACAGGGGATCCCGTTCCGTGATGACGTGGAGCAGGGTATCATGATCGAGACTCCGGCAGCTGTTATGATCAGTGATCTTCTTGCAAAAGAGGTTGATTTCTTCAGTATCGGAACCAATGATCTGACCCAGTATACACTGGCTATTGACCGTCAGAATGCAAAGCTTGACAACATTTATGATTCCCATCATGAGGCAGTTCTCCGTATGATCCAGATGGTTGTGGACAATGCACACAAAGAAGGCATCTGGGCTGGAATCTGTGGTGAGCTTGGTGCGGATACCACTCTTACTGAGAGATTTGTGGAAATGGGACTGGACGAGCTTTCTGTATCTCCGACCTTTGTGCTTCCGGTCAGAAAGATCGTAAGAGAAATGGAATAAGACACAGATCATAAATGGATAAAGATATTTTCCATAAATAATGTGACAGCTGCTGTACATCAAAATCTGTATGGCAGCTGTTTTTTACGGAATATTTATGGAAAATACTCATGGAAAATTTCCAATTGTGATATAGAAAAAAATATGATACACTACAATTATGGCTTTTTTAGGGCGGTTTAAAGAATTAGTCCATCAGGGGCTGATGTATTAATTCTTTAGACCGCCGAGATAACAAACCAGGAGGGAATAGATAATGGGCAAAATCGCCATTGTAACAGACAGCAACAGTGGTATCACACAGGCCCAGGCCGAAGAGCTTGGCGTTTATGTGATACCGATGCCGTTTTATATTAATGAAAAAATGTATCTTGAAGGTGTAACTCTCACACAGGAAGAGTTTTATGAGAAGCTTAAGAAGGATGAACCGATCTCCACATCTCAGCCAAGTCCGGCTGATCTCTGTGATCTGTGGGACAAGCTTCTGAGAGATTATGAGGAAATCGTTCATATTCCGATGTCAAGCGGACTGAGTGCATCCTGTTCTACTGCAATGGGACTTGCTATTGATTATAATGGTCGTGTTCAGGTAGTGGACAATCAGCGGATTTCCGTAACACAGAGACAGTCTGTAATGGATGCTAAGATGCTTGCCGAGGCAGGAAAAAGTGCTGCAGAGATCAAGAAGATCCTTACAGATCAGAAACTCGATTCCAGTATTTATATCACACTTGACACCCTGAAATATCTGAAAAAAGGTGGCAGGATCACACCGGCAGCAGCAGCTATCGGAACGGTTCTGAACCTGAAGCCTGTACTTCAGATCCAGGGAGAGAAGCTGGATGCCTACGCCAAGGTCCGTGGCAAGAAGCAGGCCAAACGTGCCATGCTGAAGGCAATGAAGAATGATTGGGAAACACGTTTTAAGGAATACGCATCTGACGGTGAGATGTGTCTTCAGGCTGCTTATACAGGAAATCTGGAAGAAGCAGAAGAATTTAAAAAAGAGATCCAGGAGGTATTTCCGGGAATGGAGATACATATGGATCCCCTTTCCTTAAGTGTTGCCTGCCATATCGGTTATGGTGCCCTTGCAGTCGCATGTTCAAGAAAAGTGACATTATAAGCATAAAATACAGAAACAAAGATATGAGGAGTTTGAAACATGAAGAAGATTATGGAACAGATGGCGGAAGAACTTTCCGCAGCATTTGAAAAAGCAGGTTATGATCCGTCCTACGGAAAAGTTACTGTTTCCAACAGACCGGACTTATGTGAGTATCAGTGTAACGGTGCTATGGCAGGAGCCAAAGCATATCACAAGGCACCGTTTATGATCGCTGATGATGTGGTAGCACAGCTGTCAGACAGCCGGATCTTTTCCAGAGCAGAAGTTGTAAAGCCTGGATTTATCAACCTGGATGTGAAACCGGAATTTGTTGCAGAATACATGAATAAGATGGCAGAGGACGAGAAGCTTTCTGTTGAGACTGCCAAGAATCCGAAGACGATCATTATCGACTATGGCGGACCAAACGTTGCCAAGCCGCTTCACGTAGGACATCTCCGTTCTGCGATCATCGGTGAGAGCATCAAGCGTATCGGACGTTTTGTAGGACATAAGGTGATCGGTGATGTACATCTTGGAGACTGGGGCCTTCAGATGGGACTGATCATCACCGAGCTGAAACACCGGAAACCGGAGCTGGTATATTTTGATGACAGCTTTACCGGTGAATATCCGGCAGAAGCACCGTTTACCATCAGCGAGCTGGAAGAGATCTATCCATGTGCCAGTGGGAAGTCAAAAGAGGATGAGGCTTACCGTAATGAGGCACTGGAGGCAACCCACCTTCTTCAGCAGGGTAAACCCGGATACATGGCTCTCTGGAACCACATCATGAATGTATCTGTAACAGACCTTAAGAGAAACTACGCGAATCTGAACGTAGACTTTGACCTCTGGAAAAAAGAATCCGATGCACAGCCATACATTCCGGATATGGTAGAGGATATGAAGAAGCGAGGATTTGCCTATGAGGACCAGGGTGCTCTTGTTGTAGATGTAAAAGAAGAGAGTGATACCAAGGAGATCCCTCCATGTATGCTTCTGAAATCAGACGGAGCTTCTCTCTATACGACCACAGACCTTGCTACTATCGTAGAGCGTATGAAACTCTTTCAGCCGGATGAGATCCTTTATGTTGTTGACAAGCGTCAGGAGCTGCATTTTATCCAGGTATTCCGCTGCGCAAGAAAAACCGGTCTTGTAAATCCGGAGACCAAGCTTTCCTTCCTTGGTTTCGGTACCATGAATGGAAAAGACGGTAAACCGTTTAAGACAAGAGAAGGCGGTGTTATGCGTCTGGAGAACCTGATCGCAGATATTGATGAGGAAATGTATCGTAAGATCGTGGAGAATCGCAGTGTAAAAGATAAAGATGCAAAGGATACTGCCAAGATTGTAGGACTTTCCGCAATCAAATACGGAGATCTTTCCAACCAGGCGACCAAGGATTACATCTTTGATGTTGACCGCTTTACATCCTTTGAGGGAAATACAGGTCCGTATATCCTTTATACTATCGTTCGTATTAAGTCGATCCTGAACCGTTATGTACAGGAGGGAGGAGATTTAAGTACAGGTAAGATCCTTCCGGCAGTCAATGCCAGTGAGAAGAACCTGATGCTTCAGCTTTCCGGCTTTGCGGCAATGGTTGAGAACGCTTTTGAAGAAAAAGCACCACATAAGATCTGTGCATATATCTATGAGGTATCCAATGCATTTAACAGCTTTTACCATGAGACCAAGATCTTAAGCGAAGAGGATCAGGCACAGAAGGAATCCTTCCTTCAGCTGCTCCAGCTTACAAGAAGAGTGCTTGAGACAAGCATCGATCTTCTTGGATTCTCTGCACCGGATCGTATGTAAGGTATAGCTTTGCAGATACAAACACTATGAATAATGACAGACCGCCGGATAAAGAGACATTTTTGTCTGCTATATTCGGCGGACTTTTTTATATAGAAAGTTCTTTGCAAAAAGAACAGGACGTGCTATAATAGGACTTATCCTAAACGAGGGCAGATCACGAATTTCTGCCTGACTATAAGTTATCTGATTTTTTTCAAACCGGAATTCACCGGATTATCCCAAATCAATAAGAAACGTAATTATAAATATTGTCTGACAGAAATGAGAGGAAGGTGATCTGTCTGATCGGAAATGTTCTGAAAGAACGTTATTGCATTGTAGAACAAATTGGACATGGCGGAGGTGGAAGCCTTTATCTGGCAAAAGATATGGAGCTTGGTATCTGCCGTGCAGTGAAAGAGATACCGATCGCAAAGAAAAAAGAAGCCAGACTCATGCAGCATCTGGAATATCCTGCAATACCGAAGATTATCGATTATGTGGAAACAGGGGAGTATTGTTATCTGATCATGGAATATATCAAGGGTCAGTCGCTGGGAGAACTTCTCCGTTCAGGAAAACGGTTTTCTTTACGGGAAATCCTTGCTCTGGGAAAGGAGATTGCCAGAGTATTGGAATATCTTCACAGTCGGAAGCCACCGGTCTGTTACGGGGACCTGAAACCGGATAATCTTATGTTTTCTGAAACCGGGCATCTGTATCTGATAGATCTTGGAAGTGCCATGTTCGATCATGGAAAAAGAAAACAGATCTGTGAAGGAACGAAAGGCTATGCGGCGCCGGAGCAGTATCAGGGCTACTTAAGACCGGGAAGTGATATTTATGCTCTAGGGAAGACCCTGGAAAAGCTTTGCAGAAAAAAGAAATGGCAGTGGATTTTATATCCGGATTTTTTCTGGCTTCTGTTCCGATGTACCAGAAAACAGGAAAAATACAGATATTCGGATATGTCAGTGGTTCAGAAGAAAATCCAAAAGCTGGAAAACAGATATCGGATGATCACTTGGAGAAAACGATTTCTGGAAGCGGCAGCTGCAGGGATTCTGATAGGAACACTGATCTTGATAGCAGGATTGCTGAAAACGGAAGAATTTTCTGTGGCGATCTCAGAAGTAACAGATTTGTATTACGAAGCCAGACAGTATCCGGAAGACTCAAAAGATCGGGAAAAGTGCTGTATGGCAGCGGAAAAGAGACTCCAGAGGTTAAGTAGAAATTATGGGGAAAAAGAACAGCAGCGTCGTATTGAGCTATTGCTGGCATGGAATGCGGAGCTTTTGTGTGAACCGGAAAAAGCGGCTTTATATTATGAAAATCTTCTTCTGTATGATGCAGAATATCCTGTGGCCTACGGGGAATATGGGATGTTTCTTATTCGGACCGGTCAGAAAGAGGCCAGCAGAAAGCTGTGGGAAGATTATAAAGAGAAAGAAAAAGCGGAATTACTGGATGACAGTGAAAGCAGAAATCTGCAGCTTTGGGAGGAGATCAATGAGAAAAAGAAGAGAAAGTGATCAGAAAAAAACAAAAGAAATGAAAATTCCTAGTAGGAAAACCTGTTTTATTGTTTTGTTTCTGCTGGTCTTACGCAGCTGGATGATCCCTTCCATTGCTGTCTATGGATTTGATGTGTCAGGAATGGATAGTTTTGATACCGGCGGATTTGATATGAATGTGGGAGAAGGAACCGGACAGCTGCCGGAAGACTGGGAAGAAAGCTATGCAGGAGAAGGAAGTGATGATAGTAATTGGAACAGAGAAGAAGGAAATACTGAGGAGTATTCCGCTGCCTGGGCAGAATCAGAGAATGATCAGGAGGAGTCTGCACAATGGAATTTAGATTTTCAGACAGATGAGGTACGTTCTCAGGAAGAAAGCTTTATGGAAAATGGAAATATTGCAGCAGAAGTAGAGATAGCTGATACACCTGTGGAAAAACTGACGGAAACGCCGATACCAACAAAACTGCCAATACTGACTGAACAACCAATCCCCATACAGACAGTGACAGCAAGTCCATCTGTAACGTTGACTCAAAAACCAGTTCGAAAGTCAGTGACAGATGCATCAAAGAGGGAGAAGAAGCAAAATCCGGCATTATCTTACTATCGGACAGAACCAACAGAAACGTCGGATAGGAAAAAAGAAAAAGAGCAAAAACCGGTGATCCGAATGAAAACAGACGGTAACAGGATCCGGATAGAGATCAGTCCGGATATTCCGTTCCAGATCCTTTCATTTCGGATCAATGGAAAAGAATGTGATTTTTACTGGCAAGGAAAAAAGCTTCTGGCGGAATTACCGAAAAAAAGCAGAAATCCCTGGAAAGCAGAACTCATGGGTTTTGTGAAATCCGGGAAGCTGTACTATGAAACCATGGACTTACCAGAAAAACAGTGATACAATAGGCATACTTACTGATTATTTTATACAACAGGAGGAATTTATGTATAAGGCAATCTTTTTTGATCTGGACGGAACACTGACAGAATCCGGAGAGGGGATTACGAAATCTGTACAGTATGCACTGGAGAAGCTTGGAGTTTCGGCACCGGAGCTGGAGCCATTGAAGGTTTTTGTGGGTCCGCCGCTTCTGGAACAGTTTATGAAATATGCGGGATTTGATAAAGAGACAGCGCAGAAGGGAATCGAATATTACAGAGAGCGGTATTCAGAAAAAGGAATGTATGAGAATACCGTTTATCCGGGCGTGGAAAACACTCTGGCAGAACTGAAACGTCGTGGCTACAGAATGGCTGTGGCGTCTGCGAAACCGACCTTTTACGTAACACAGATCATGGACCATTTTAATCTGAGTCGGTACTTTGAGGTGATCGCCGGGACGGACCTCAATGGACCGAAAGTAACCAAATCTCAGGTGATCGAGGAAGCTCTGGAAAGAATGAGCCTTTCTGACCACCGTGACCAGGTGATCATGGTGGGTGACAGAGAACATGACATTCTCGGAGCCAGACGATGCGGGATCCAGTGTGTGGCTGTATCTTACGGATATGGAAGCAGAGAAGAACTGGAAAAGGCACAGCCTCTTCAGATCGTAGCTTCCGCAGATGAACTTCTGAATTTTTTCGTCTGACCCCTCTGCACAGACAGAATATTTTTCAAATAGTGTGGAGGGAGCTTTATCCGGCAGGAATCCATTATCTTATCGGACAGATCCTCGGAAGCGCCGTGCTTCTCTGGCTGACAGGGCATGTCGGCAACGCACAGGAAAGGTACTATAGTTATACGCTGGTGATCACCGGACTTACCGGAGTGTTGGTTATGTTTCCGGCAGTATATTTTTATCGGAAGGATCGTATAGGAAGGCTGATCGGCGGTTTGACTTCCGTTGAGGAACAAAGGCTATCTATTCCTGAAATGCTGCTTCTTCTTGCTGCTGGAGCCGGATTTGCCCAGTATGCCAATGTGCTGGTGGCGATCCTGCAGAACTGGATCTCATCCAGCTATGGAGAGACGATGACGAAGATTACTTCAGGAAAGAGTTTATTTATGATGATCTTCTGGATGGGGATCATAGCGCCTGTTGCAGAAGAAATGATCTTTCGCTGGCTGATCTATCTGCGACTTCGGGATCACTTTTCTGTACTGTTTTCCGCTGTGATCTCTGCGGCGTTTTTCGGAATTTATCACGGAAATGTCCTGCAGGCTGTGTATGCGTTTGTTCTGGGAGGGATTTTTGCGTGGTTTCTGGAGATGGGCGGTAATAAGTGGACCAGTGTGCTGATGCACATCGGAGCCAATACCTGGATACTTATTTTCAGTGAATATGCCCAGACTCTGGTGGAAAAAGCCGGAGCAGGAAGCCTTCTGATGATCTATGGTGTTTTTGCGGCAACGATGATTGGAGGATATCAGTATTTTGCACGCCGGGGAGAAAAACGTGGCTACCGGGCTGTTTGATCCAATGTGGATCACGAATATCTGCCTGCTACTGGATCAGGCAGAGTGATAGATGAATATTTGCTTTACAGAGAATCTGTAGTGGAATCATAGTATAAGGATGCCATTACAGATTTTTTTTATAAAAATATGCCGGAATCTTTTGCTGCCGGTAAATTTATATAGATTTTATATTTATTTAAGAGACCATTTCTTGCGTACCTTTGTATCGTGTGCTATCATAAGTGTATTAAAAGAATTAATACACTTAATACACAGATTACAGAGAAAGGAGCGTCGTATGTTATTCTTGGACTATCAGGACAGACGTCCCATTTACGAGCAGATCGTAGAGAAATTCCGGATGCTGATCCTGTCAGGAGCTGTGGAGCCATCTTCCAAGATGCCGTCTGTGCGGCAGCTGGCCGTGGAATTATCCATCAATCCCAATACCATCCAGCGGGCATATATGGAACTGGAGCAGCAGGGGCTGATCTGTCCGGTGAAGGGAAAAGGCAGTTTTGTCACAGACAGCGGCAGGATCAGGCAGATCGGTATGGAAGAAACCTTAAGTGAGCTGAAAAAGATCACAGAAAAGGGAATGGCTCTGGGAGTAGGGGAGGAAGAAATGATCGGTGTGATCCGCTTATGCTATAAGGAGGGAAACAATGATTGAGATAAAAAACTGCAGCAAAGCTTTTGGTAAGATACAGGCAGTAAATAAGGTCACCATGGATATCGGGGAACGGGAGGTTTTTGGACTGATTGGCTCCAACGGTGCGGGAAAAAGTACTCTGCTCCGTATCATGGCCGGGATCATCCGTCAGGACAGAGGAGAGGTGCTGATGGATGAAGAACCGGTTTTTGAAAATGAAAGGATCAAAGAGCATTTTTTCTACATCCCGGACGATGCATATATTCCGGCAAATTACAATGCTCTGGACATGGCAGAATTTTACCGTTGTATTTATCCGGGATTTCAGCAGGCGCGTTTTGAGACAATGATGAAGCAGTTTCATCTGGATGGAAAACGAAAAATCAGCACTTTTTCCAAGGGAATGAAGAAACAGCTTCTGGTGATCCTGGGAATCAGTACAGGAACGAAATATCTGTTTTGTGATGAAACCTTTGATGGCCTGGACCCGGTAATGCGCCAGGCAGTAAAAAGTATTTTTGCATCGGAGATCATGAGTCGTGAATTTACGCCGGTGATCGCTTCCCATAATCTCCGTGAGCTGGAAGATATCTGCGATCACATCGGGCTTCTTCATCAGGGAGGAATTCTCCTTTCCAGAGATCTGGAGGATATGAAATTCCACATCCATAAGATCCAGTGTGTACTTACTGACAAAAAGAAAGAAGAAGAATTAAAGAAAGAGCTGGAGGTTTTGAAAACAGAGCATCAGGGCTCCCTGTTGCTTATTACTGCAAGGGGAACAAGAAGAGAGATCATGGAGAAGATACAGGCAAAAAATCCTCTTTTCTGCGAAGTGCTCCCACTGACTCTGGAAGAAATATTTATCAGCGAAACGGAGGTGGCAGGCTATGAAGTCAAAAATTTATTCCAGTGAGTATATGAAATCCTCTTCTAAAGGACAAAGATGGATCCCGGCATTTGCCATGATCGCATTTCTCCTTGCATTTCCGGTAGCGGAACTTATTCTGATGGGAAAATGGAATGAGCGCAGTTATACTCAGAGTCAGCTTTCCTATCTGTATTCCAGCCTGTGGAGCAGTGACTTTCTCACAATGGGAGCAGCTGTGGCTGCGGTAACCGCATTTTTGGCAGCAGTAAGCGGCTTCTGGTATCTGTATTCCCCGAGAAAAGTGGATTTCTATCACAGCCTTCCGGTAAAGCGAAGTGCACTGTTTCTGCACAGAGTATTGTTGGCTGTTCTTTATTATCTGGTGCCATATGTGATCATGGAATTTGCTGCGGTATGCATCGGGGCAGCCAGAGGATATTACAGCCTTTCCATTATGAAAAAGGCACTGATCCTGCTGGTGCTCCATCTCCTGATGTATCTTCTGGTGTATTTTTCCACAGTGCTGGTGATCGCCTGCACCGGTACCATGTTGATGGGAGCACTTGCATGGGTAGGGCTGTTTACCTACAGTATTGTTCTGGCAGTGATGCTGCAGTTAAGCGGACATTTATTTTTTGATACCTGGTACGAGGGCAGTTACGGAATTCTGGCAGCAGTGCGGAATCTGGGATCTCCTCTTATGGTGATCGTAAGCTTTATAGATAGATACAGCAGCGGAAGCTTTGGAAAGCAGTTGCTGATACTGATCCTTACGCTGTTTATCATGGCAGCACTTTCCTGGATGGCATTTTGCAGACGAAGGTCAGAGAATACCGGAAAAGCTCTGGTATATACCTGGATGGAGCCGGTCTTAAGTGCCCTGATCACAATACCATCCGGACTGGGGATCGGTCTGATCTTTTATATGATTCCGGAAGATTCATCCAAAACAGCATGGTGGATCTTCGGAATGATACTGGGAACGATCCTGGTCCATGGAATTCTGGAAGTGATCTATGAAATGGATTTTCGCAGATTTTTCCGCAGAAAAGTGCAGCTTATGATCCTTGGAGGTGTTGTGGCAATCTGTGCGCTGACCATGAAAATGGATCTTCTGGGATATGACAGTTATTTTCCGGCTTATGACAATCTTCAGGGAGTTGTGATAAATGTAAGCAATCTCTCATATGCAGAGCAGCTTTGCAATGTGGAAAAAAAAGAAAACGGAATCTATAAGATCCGGTATACTGCTACCTCAGACAATAGTTCTGGTCTGCTGGATCAGCCGGTAATGAAAAGTAAAGCATTATATAACAGTCTGAAGGATATCAGGCTTCAGAATAAAAAAGAAAAAAGATCCGGAAGGCGTATGTATGTACGCTACATAAATAAACAAGGGTTCAGTGTCTGCAGAAGCTATAGTGTATCTTCTGCACAGGCGCAGAACCTTATGGAAGCCCTGTATGATGAGCAGACATGGAAAGAAGACAGATATTCATTTTTTCAGCTGGACAAACAGTATCTGAAAGAGGTCACCGGTGTTTTCTGTGACGGAGATATTCATTCCTTATTTGAAAAAAATGCAGAGAAGCGTCAGGCGCTGGCAGAGGCGTTGAGAAAGGACATTCTGGAAAACGGCGGTCAGACAGTAAAAGATCAGCCATGTGCAATGCTGATGTTCGATTATGCGGGAATTCCGTCAGAAGGATACATGGATGAATGGGGAATGAATGTACCGGCTGTTCAGGAAGGAGAGAGTGTGTCTACCTCCGTTCTGGTGTATCCGGCATATAAGAGAACACTTGCAATTTTGGAAGAAACAGGATATCCTCTTTCTATGGATAAGCTGTCTGTTGAGTATATTGATGTTTATTACTTCAGCTCCGAAGCTGCCGGCGAAGATGATGAAGTTTTTTCCGACACTGAGCCCCTTTCGGATCTTGAAGAAACAGATAACGGTTATAAAGTCCGTTACGATAAAAAGGAACAGCTGGAAGCTCTGAAAAAATGTATCCGTCCATCACAGCTGGTAAACGGATGGACTATCTGGAATGCAGATGCCACAATGGAAGTGGTTCTGGAAGGACAAGAGAGCACCGGCGGGGATTCCGGACTTTATATGACATTTGCCGGTGAGATCCCGGATTTTATCAGAGCAGATGCAAAGGCAGCCCATGTAACAGAATGGGAGGTAAATGATTAATGGAAAAACCAGTCCGGCTGGATAAATTTCTGGCAGATGCCGGCGCAGGTACACGAAGCGAGGTAAAAAAATACATACAGAAGGGTCAGGTGCAGGTTAACGGGAAATCTGTGAAGAAACCGGAACTGAAAGTAACAAAAGAAGATCAGGTGGTTATGAACGGGCAGGAAATTCATGCTGCACCGGAATATGTATACTATCTTTTTAACAAGCCGGCGGGCTGTGTCAGCGCAACGGAGGACTCCAGAGATAAAACGGTTCTCGACTATATTGAAGAGAAAGACAGAAGAAAGGGACTTTTTCCGGTGGGACGCCTGGATAAAGATACAGAAGGCTTCCTTCTGATCACAGATGACGGTCCTCTGGCACATGAGCTTCTTTCTCCGAAGAAACACGTGGATAAGACTTACTATGCAAAGGTATCCGGAAAAGTGACAGAAGAAGATGCCAGGGCGCTGGCAGAAGGAGTGGATATCGGGGAAAAGGATCTCACACGCCCGGCAAGGCTTGAGATCCTTTCCACCTGGGAATCCGACACAGGATCGGAGGAAAACGGTAAGAGATGGGAATCTGAGATCCGCCTTACCATCCATGAAGGAAAATTTCATCAGGTGAAACGGATGATGGAAGCACTGGGAAAAAAAGTTACCTATCTCAAAAGGCTTTCCATGGGACCGCTGGCGCTCCCGGCGGATCTTCCGACAGGAAAATATCGTCTGCTCACCGAAAAAGAGCTGGAGCTTCTGAAGTCTGCCGGAAACCGCTGAAAAACAGAAAAAAATTGGAAAAATCCCCTTTACATAAGGGGATTTTCTATGCTATAATTCAGAAGTTGCAAAAATAAGCACGCACGGCGATTCTATAAGGATGGTGCCCTACGGTGTGAGGATGGGTCCAGAGAGAAGGCGACCTGTGCGGAAGAATTTAACCAAAAAGGAGAAAAGACATGAGCGTTATTTCAATGAAGCAGCTTTTAGAGGCAGGTGTTCATTTCGGACATCAGACAAGAAGATGGAACCCTAAAATGGCTCCGT
>OLPL01001695.1_pt1 | contig 12976 bp, 10 predicted proteins | sample 1673211 | NCBI WGS metagenome assembly OLPL01 (sample SAMEA3136766, study PRJEB25190) | human gut metagenome | reverse complement strand
CCCTGCCGGAAGAAATACCGGCATTCAGCCTCTGCATAAAGGATGCAGGCTGTGGATTAAAACAAGTTTGAGCCACTTAATTGTACTTGCAAAAAACATGCTGCCATTACTTGAGAATGGTCATTTGAAGATGTTATGCGTCAATGGACAGGAAGTAGCAGCTGATGGTATTAAAGTTGTTGATGCAGAAGATTATGACATTGTTTACTGGGAATCCAATGAAAGGAAAAAGTGATGAGGAAATTAAAGGTAGATTTAAGCAGATATCATAGATGGTTTATCAGATGGTCAGAAAGAAATATTACAGAAGAGGATTGCTTAAATGGAGAGATAGAAAATTTATATGTCATGTTAAGCGATTGGCTAGATTTAATGGCAATACCCATTGACAGGAAATTAATTGGACAAGAAATTGTATTCCCAGTTAATGCTGAACATCAAGATAAGATTACATATGATACTTTTTTAGAAGGCTGCAGGATTATAAAAGGGAAAGTAACAAAGGTTACGCCTGTTCAAATCTGTGTAAACGGAAAATTTTATGATTATGCTGAAGGAAAAGTTGTATTTGACAAATTGGAATATTGTATTTTAAGTTTAGTTTACGATGGTGATATGCTTTTTCAGGGAAATATGATGGACTCAATATATCCCGACAATTTGATTGATATTGATGAATCAGTCGGAATAACAAAAGAAGAAATTTTCGTATAGAAAGGCTTTGTAACAGATATGGAAAAGGTGGAGAAAGAAATCTCCACCTTTTTATGATGAATTGCTCCGTAAAATAATTATACAGAAAAATTGAATGCATGAGATTTCTGTTATACTATATAGAAAAGGAGGACAGACTTTATGAATGTAGATCCAAAGCAAATCAATAATTTGATAAAAATTTTTTGTGAACTAGACGAAGAATACAGAGGGAAAGCTCTTATGGAAATGAATGGACTGTTTTTTGAGTATATGAATGAGCAAGATTGCAAAAGAAATAATATCCCTGTGACGCAAGAGGCAAAACGTAATTTTATTGCTGACACAAAAGAATTTGCAGAACTTCTTTCTGAGTTATCTAAAACACAAAAAGCATCTATAGTAATGTATATGGAACATTTGAGTCCAGGGAGTTTTACAGAAGAAAACGAACTAGAAATTAAAATCAATCATAGGAAAATCACTTTGAGAGAATACATCGAAAAGTATCTTCCAGATGCAGATGTGGGAGAAGCAAAAGAAATATATAGGGAATTTGGAACATATGCGAAAAATTAGCTTTGATTTATTTTTCTTGATTCTATCATACTAATAATAGGATGTAAATAAGGCATTCCCCGCTATAACCTTATTTCATTCCTTTGTTAATCTCCCTGAGTATATTCAGGGAGATTTTGTACTGAAAAAACTGCTATTATCAAACACACGCAGAAAACCGCTGGCAGCTTCAGTTGCCTGTCGGTTATCACAATGAAAATATCGAAAGGAGCATTTAATGGGAGAAATTTTTAATTTAGATGATATGATAAAAAAAGAAATGAAAGGATTCAAAAAGGACGAGAATTCATCAGCAAAACCATCTGAATACCTAAGAGAGTATGCAGATACTTTACAGGAACTGGCAGAAATCATTCGGTCATATTTGGATATAGCAGACGAATATCTCCAAGATATGATTGGTCAAACTAAACTTGATTATCGAGATTTTTGCATTGAAGAAGACGATATTGAAGTATTTCTTGAAAGTATAACAGATAGCAATTTAGCTCCTGTTATATATATGAATCATGCGGCAGATGGAAAAGTATACCGAGCGACCATTTGCTTACTGGAGACCAGTGAAGAATTTGTTGATGTAAAAGGATCATTAGAGATGTATGATAGTAAAAAAGTATTTGCATTTGATTTTGATTCTAATACATGGATACTTGCTGCGGAGGATAAATTATCAGATACAATGCAGAAAATCCTTAATTCGAATTCTTTAGAAAGTCATATTTTACAGGAAATTATTTTAGCAACAAATGGCAGACTAGATGAAAAGAAATATGCTGCCATTAAGAAAAATTATGCTCCTCTTTTTGCTTTGTATAATCAGGTGCATAATTACATGATTCCAGTATGCGAACTGGATAATACAGGGAAAAGATGCTCTCTTTATCTCGAACCAAGAGATCCGTTCCGCATAGGATTTCGTATAGGATATGAAAAAAATATGTATGTTCTTTATCAATATCTTGATCCTTTTGATTTTTCAGAAGACGAAGAATTATGGATAACGAATGGGAAAGAACCAGAGATCTATTTAAAAGAAATAGATAGAATATCAGATTGTAAGTCGGTAGTAAAACAGTTATGTTCTATGGCAAATCGTTATGCCGATGATCTGATTTTTACAGTTCCGTTATCATTTGAGTGCTTTACTGAAACAAGTAATGTAAAAAAGATCGGAAAAAGAATTTACTTTACAAGCGGAGAAGATAGAGAGTTGTCTGAAAAAGAAAAGAAAAATTTAGCAGGATTAAAAGGCGTGGTTAGTAGTTTTCAGCGAATGGTATTTAAATAATATTAAGGTTCGCATTCCCCTTCCTCAACATCAGTAGGTAGGGGAGGAATTATCTAAAATTCACTAAGCGTCAGTGGCGGGCGGAGAGAGATTGGTATCCCCCACTGACAAGAGACTTAAGCAACAGTCGGATTTTCCCGATATTCAGGCTCCGTTAAACTTACCGACTGTGGATTAAAACAATTCACTTTTTCTTTTTAACCACACCTATTTAGCCGTCTTCTTATGGGTGTGGTTATTCTATCAGCTTAGGCAGAGTACCACGTCCATAGGAGCTATGCATCGCATGGGCGCGGAGGCTTCATTACGATAGATTCAAACTTTTAACAGAGAACAACTCTAGTTATTTCATTATAAAAAATCCATCAAAGATTTAAACTCTATATTCCGTTTTAGCTTTTTAAAGGCTATATTTTTAATCTGATATACCCTCTGATGGGTAAATCCCATTTTTTCTCCTATTTCTCTGCCGCTTAAAACTTCTTTTCCATTTAATCCATATAATTGTTCAATTACAAAAAGCTCATTTTCAGATAGAATTTTCCTAAGTAGAATGGATACTCTTTTTTTCATATCCTTATTACAGACATAATTTTCAATATTTCTATCAGATGGAATTAGATTTCCTAATGTTATATTCTCTTCCTGCTCTGTTATGGCTTCTTTATCCAGTGATAAACATTGTTGGTTCCAGTCCGTTAATACATATTCAAGAAGAACCCCTTTATACCCTGTACTTTTCTTTATCTCCTCCATTGTTGGTTTCCTGTTATATAAAAGATAATATTCCCGACAAAGTTGCTCTATTTTCTTTCTGGCTTCTGCGATACGAAAGGGACGTATTATCATTTCTGAGGAGTTTGCAAATTCTCGGATATATTTTTTTATCCATGGAGTAGCATATGTAGAAAAGGCTGTCTGATAGGATAACTCAAATCGGCCAAGAGCTTCAATAAGCCCTTTAATTCCTTCATGAAAAAGGTCAGCAATATCTATACCAGGACATCCAAAAGAAAATTTCTGAGCAATTCTTAATACAAGGCCTGCATTGGAAAGAATAATTTTGTCATGAATTAAATTGTCTCCTGTTTTTTTATATTCTAATATCAGTTTGTCTAAATCCTTTTTTGTGAGTACAGGGTTGTTTTTTATAATGTCATATATATAATATTCAGATTCGTACATTTTTATCCACCTCTTTCGTGTATATTAATAATTTTTTCTATATTTATAGTATGAAAGAAAAATTTTTAAATCTTTTTTCTGTAGAATTTTTTCTATTTCCCTTGTGTTTTTTGCTTTTATGGATTAGTACAACAAAAATCTTATACAGAAAAATTAAAACCATCTTCAAAATATCATACTAATAATAAGGAATATAAGAAGTAAGCTACTGCGAATAGTAGTTATAATGCATCGACAAAATACAAGGAGAAAATCATGTCTATAGAAAATAAACAGATGATATGGATATCTGGATGTATCGATAAGATTATCTATGATAACAAAAAAGGATTTATGATATTTGTTCTTCGTAAGAAAACAAATTCTATTATTGTTAAAGGAGAATTTTTACAGATTCCTCTGAAAAGCAGTATTCGTATACTCGGATATTATGTAAGGGATAAAAAATATGGAAAACAATTTTCAGCTATTTCTTATCAATTCGTAATACCTGAAAATATCTACTCATGGCAGAAATGGCTTGCAAGCGGGATTATTAAAGGGATACGAACGAAAAACGCAAGAAAGATTATTGATTATTTTGGCGAAGATACCATGAATATATTAAATGGTCAGCCGGAAGAATTAGCAAAAGTTCCGGGTATCAGTTTAAGACAGGCCAATATTATCTGTGATAAGTTTCAAGAACATACACAAAATGCAGATATATTGATCAGCTTATGCAATTATGGAATACCTGTTCATATAGGTAAAAAGATTATAAAAAAGTACGGAACTAAGACAATACAGCAGCTACAGGAAAATCCTTATAAAGTTGCGGATCAAGTTGCTTCTTTAGGCTTTAAAACTATTGACCCAATAGCTTTACGAATAGGGATAGATGAAAAATCAGATTATCGGATTCAATCAGCTTTTTTGTATTTATTAAATCAGGCAGAGAAAGAAGGACATGTTTATTTACCAGAAAATATCCTTTTAAGAAACGCCTCCAATCTTTTAGGTTTTCCAGTTTCCTTCCTGAAGGATTCTCTTTTACGTTCCAATCTTAAAAGGGTGGAAGATCAGAGCGAAATATATGTGTACCGTCCGTGGAAGTATAAGGAAGAAATAGATATAACTCATATATTAGTCAAACTGGCAGGACAGAGAGAATCTGATATCAAAAAACAAGAAGAAACTTTATTACAGCAGTATAGTGATACAGCTAATGAAGAGCAACTTAACGCTGTAAGACAGGCATTAAGAAGTTCTTTGATGATCTTAACAGGAGGACCGGGTACAGGAAAAACATTTACAACAAATTTGGTTATTCGTTTTCTAAAGAATCGAGGTAAAAAAATTTTATTAGCAGCACCTACAGGACGAGCCGCAAAACGAATGGAAGAATCTACAGGGATGTCCTCTCAGACAATACACCGGTTATTAGAATATGGAAGGGACGATATCGGAAATATAGGATTCCAGAGAAATGAAAATAATCCATTAGAAACAGATACCGTAATAATAGATGAATCCAGTATGATTGATCAATCATTAATGTATGCGTTATTAAAGGCTATTCCTAAAAATTGTCAGCTCATACTGGTTGGTGATAAAAATCAGCTTCCAAGTGTTGGGGCTGGAAGAATATTGGCAGATATTATTGCTGCTGATATTTGTCCAGTGATTGAATTAAAAAAAATTTACCGACAATCCGAAGAAAGTTATATCGCGGAAGCTGCACATGGAATTTTAGAAGGAAAAGTACCATATCCATGGGGAAAAGATAAAAAGATAAAGGATTTTTATTTTATTCCTGTAGATTATTCTGATAAAGAAAAGGCTGCGACAGTTATTTCTGAATATGCTGGAAAAAAGGTTCCTGCTTTTGCGCACAATGATGTTCAAGTCTTAACAATGACAAGAGTTCGGGCAACAGGATGTCAGGAATTAAATGAAAAAATAAAAGAGATCACAAATCCTTCTGATAGATCCAAAAGAGAATATAAAAATTTTCGTGAGGGAGACAAAGTCATTCAGATGAAAAACAATTATAAACTGGAAAGAATATATCCAGATAAAAAGAAAAGCATTGGAGTATTTAATGGAGATACCGGCAAAATCATAGAGATAAATGATAACGATGAGAATATAATCGTGAGAATGGATGATGAAAGCATTGTTTCTTATTCCTATGAAGACATAGAACAGGTCGAGCTTGCTTATGCAATCACTGTACATAAATCTCAAGGAAGCGAATATCCTGTGGTTTTAATCCCAGTGTTTGACTTTATTCCCAATCTTACAGACCGGCAGATTATATATACTGCAATTACAAGAGCGAAAGAAATGGTTGTATTAGCAGGAGATTATAAGAAATTACAGATGATGATAAGAAATATAAGAAGTGTAAAACGATACACCAGATTAGAATATTTATTAAAAGCGAGGTCGTAACATGAGAGGAATTATCAAATATCCTGGAAGTAAATGGAGGATTTCTGATTGGATTCTTTCTTATTTTCCAAAACATCATAGTTATTTAGAACCATTTTTGGGTTCTGGAGCAGTATTCTTTTCTAAGCAACGCTCAAATATAGAAACGATTAATGATTTAGATGAGGATGTTGTTAACTTATTTCATTGGGTGCAACATGACCCAGAAAGACTGGCCCATGAAATATATTATACCCCATATTCCAGACAGATATATGACAATGCATTTTTGCCAGATGATGAAAACAGTTTGGATAAAGCAGTCAAATTTTTAATTCGTTTGAACATGGGCTATGGTTATCGTACTACAGGAGCTAAAGTCGGATGGAAAAATGATGTGCAAGGAAGAGAAAAGGCATATGCTGCGTTAGATTGGAAAAGTTTACCAGACAGAATTTTAGAGATAACAGAACGGCTTAGAGGAGTGCAAATTGAAAATAGACAGGCAGTGGATGTTATTTCCAGATTTAACTATGAAAATGTATTGATTTATTGTGACCCACCGTATCTGCTCGATACACGAAGCGGTGGAGAACAATATAAGCGAGAAATGACAGAAGATGATCATGAGAATTTGTTGTACCAATTAAAAAAACATAAAGGTTTTGTCTTACTTAGCGGTTATGAATCAAAAATGTATGATTCATTGCTAAAGGATTGGCACAAAGAGACTCATATAAATTATTCCCAAGCGGGAAGCAAAAAACAGGAAGTTTTATGAATGAATTTTGAGCCGCCAGCACAGTTATCCATTTTTGATTTATAGGAAAAGGTGCAGAAAGGAATATATAATATGGCAGATAACTAAATAATTCTAAAAAAGAAGGGATAAAATATATGTCAGAAAAAATCATATTCTTAGATGTTGACGGTGTTCTTAACTATATGTCTTATCGGAATAAAAGTACAGCCAATATAGATCCTTCAAAAGTCGAAATGCTTGCTTATATCTGCACCCAAACAAATGCGAAGGTTGTTATAACATCTAGCTGGCGTGGGTCAGAAACATACACCCCAAGAATATATTATATATTGATTGATATCCTTAAAGAACATCATGTTCCAGTGCTTGGAGATGCTCCTTATATTGAAGGACAGTTTACCGCATCTGTTGATACTGAGAAAAGTTATTCCCTAGATGAAATAGGAGATATGTCTTTTGAACCGGGTACAGGACGGGGTGCAGAGGTAGATAAGTATATTAAGGATAATAATATTAAGCAATTTGTTATCTTTGATGATGAAGATATAAAGGAATTACCACCCTATAAAAGAGAATTAAATACAGTCTTTCAAAAGTATGCATTATTTCCACATATGAATGTTTACGATAACATTGCTTTTGGCTTAAAAATAAAAAAGATGTCAAAAGATGTTATTGATCAAAAAGTCATGAGAATGTTAAAACTTATTGGTTTAGAAGGTTTTGAAAATAAAAATGTAACAACATTGTCAGGTGGGCAACAACAACGTATTGCCATTGCTAGAGCTTTAGTAAATGAACCAAAAGTTTTATTATTAGATGAACCATTAGGTGCTTTAGATTTAAAACTTAGAAAAGAAATGCAATATGAATTAAAAAGAATTCAACAAGAAGTAGGAATTACTTTTATTTATGTAACACACGATCAAGAAGAAGCGTTAACAATGTCTGATAAAATCGTTATTATGAAAAGCGGAGAAATTCAACAAGTAGGGACTCCTCAAGAAATATACAATGAACCTGTTAATAAATATGTTGCAAATTTCATTGGTGAAAGTAATGTTATTTCAGGGGTAATGATTGAAGATTATAAAGTTAAATTTGATGATCAAATCTTTGATTGTGTTGATTTTGGTTTTAAACCAAATGAAAAAGTTGATGTTGTTTTAAGGCCAGAAGATATTGATATAGTGCCTTTAGAACAAGGAAAAATCACAGGAGAAGTTTTAAGTGTTTTATTTAAGGGAGTTTGGAATGAAGCAATGGTAGAAACTGTTCCAGGAACGACTGTTAAAGTGAACATGAACGTTATTAAAAACCATGATGTTGAAAGTGAATATAGTGATGAAAGAATTTCAGCAAATGATTTTTATGTAGATATTGAAGAAGTAGCTTCTTTAGATGATAACGATATTATTGCTAGAGCAGATGCTCAAGCATGGAAAGAAAGTGATGATTCTTATATTTCTATTAGTAAAATTGAACATGATTTAAAAGAAGAATTAGGAGAATATACAGTTACTTTCCAAACATCATCAGGTTTATCTACAACAAGAAAAATCATTGTTGTTGACCAAAAATATGTAAGAAATGAAAAAGCAAACGAAGCAGTGAGTGCTTTTAACTTCTTTAAAACAGTTGATGACATTAAGGAGTCTGTTGCTTTAGATACAGATTTAAAGACATGGGCCAATGCTATTGGTTGGAAATTATCTAATGAAGATGAAGCAGTGGATATTTATGTAGATTATGATTTTGATCCTGAAAATATTCAAGAAGGAATCTATCAAGTTACTTTCTCTACAGAAGGTAGAGAATTAAAAGTACATACAACAGATTATGTAGAAGAAGGTCAAGAGGTCGGATTGACTTTTGAAGTAGAAGATATTCATGTAATGGAAAAGATGGGATTTTAGATGAAAAAATTTTCTCAGTTAGCACTTCCATATATTATTTGGAGTATTATTATTCTACTTTTACCAGTATTACTTATTGCTTTTTATGCAATAACTGATAGAGGTAACACTGTTGTTAACTTTAGTTTTACTTTACAAAATTTTGTGAAATTTTTTACCGACCCTGATTTCTTACTTATTTTATGGAGATCACTTTCAATTGCTTTAAAAACAACAATTATTTGCATTTTACTTGGTTATCCAGTAGCTTATTTTATTTCACGTTGTAAAGATCGAACAAGAAATATTTTAATTTTATTAATTACACTTCCTATGTGGATCAATATGCTTGTAAGAACATATGCTTGGATTGGTATTTTATCTGATGGAGGTATTTTACAATCATTATTGAATTTATTAGGATTTAAATCAACACAACTTCTTTATACAGAAGGTGCTGTTTTACTTGGAATGGTTTATAACTTTATTCCTTTTATGATTTTACAAATCAATACATCTTTATCTAAGATGGATAAATCGTTATTAGAAGCAAGTTCTGATTTAGGCGCAAATCGCTATCAAACTTTTTGGAAAGTTACTTTTCCACTTTCAATACCAGGAGTTATTAGTGGAATAGCACTTGTCTTTTTACCGGCAGTAAGTTCATTCTTCATTCCTAAATTATTGGGTGGAGGTCAATATTTCTTAATTGGTAATGTTATTGAAAATCAGTTTATTACTGTAGGAGAATGGAATTTTGGATCTGCTATTTCTGTTATTATGGCTTTTGTAATGATGGCTATCATGTATTTAGTAAGATATGTTGAAAAACGTAATTCTGGTAATAGAAAGGAGAAAAAAGTATGAAAAAACAAAAACATTCTTTATTAAAAATTTTAATGGTTTTAATGCTCTTATTTTTCTACTTACCAATTGGCTTTATGATTGTTTTTTCATTCAATTCAAGCAAGTCATTAACGCATTTTACAGGTTTTTCGATGCAATGGTATTCAAAAATGTTAGCGGATGCTTCAATGATGGAATCTTTATATGTCACAATTATAGTAGCGATTATTGCGACAGTTGTTTCTACGATTGTTGGGACAATTAGTGCAATTGGACTTTCTAAATCAAAAAAAATCGTGCATGATTTAATTATGCAAATCAACGATTTTCCTTTGATGAATCCAGAAATCGTTACAGCGATTGGATTAATGTTATTCTTTATTACCTTTAATATTGAAAAAGGTTTTGCAACATTATTATTGGCACATATCGCATTTTGCATTCCTTATGTTATATTATCTGTTATGCCTAAAATTCGCTCTCTAGATCCAAATTTAGCGGATGCTGCAATGGATTTAGGGTGTACACCTTGGATGGCTTTAATTAAAGTAATCGTACCACAAATCATGCCTGGTATTGTTTCAGGGGCTTTGATTGCTTTTACAATGTCTTTTGATGATTTTATTATTTCTTATTTTGTTACAGGAAAAGGAATTAAAAACTTGAGTATTATGGTTTATACAATGTCAAAACGTGTAAATCCTAGTATTAATGCTATTTCAACTTTAATTGTTATTTTTATTACGATTGTTTTAATTCTTGTCAATGTTGTTCCGGTGATTAGAGAAAAAAGAAAAGTTCAAACGACAGAACTTAAAGAAAAAAATAAAGCACCAAGAATTATTGCTGGAATTGTTGCAGCATGTGTATGTATGGGACTAGTTTTTGTTCAAAAAACAACTTCTTCGACTAAAAAATATGCAGGACAAACTTTACATGTCTATAATGCCGGGGAGTACACGGGTGAAAATTTGCTTTCTAATTTTGAAAAACAAACAGGATGCAAAGTAGTTATGGATTTATTCGATTCGAATGAACAAATGTATATTAAAGTAGCTAATGGTGAAGCTTATGATGTTTTAATTCCAAGTGATTATATGATTGAAAGATTAAAACAAGAAAAGCTTATTCAACCATTAGATCAAGATAAAATAACTTGCTTAGAAGATATTAATGATTCTGTTAAAAATTTATCTTATGATCCGAATAATGAATATTCTGTTCCTTATTTTTGGGGAAGTGTAGGAATCGTTTATGATAAAACAAAAGTAAGTGAAAAAGATTTAAAAGAACAAGGTTTTAATATTTTCTTGAATCAAAAATATAAAGGAGACATTTATTTATACGATTCGGAACGTGATTCGTTTATGATGGCTTTAAAAGCACTTGGCTATTCTATGAATACTGATAATGAAAAAGAGCTTGCAGAAGCTTATAATTGGCTTTTAGAGTGTGTTAATACGATGTCACCAGAAATTGTAACGGATGAAATTATTGATAACATGGCACAAGCAAGAAAAGCTTTAGGACTTGTTTATTCCGGGGATGCAACCTATATTATGTCTGAAAATGAAAATATTGGTTATTACATGCCAAAAAAAGGAACAAATATTTGGTGTGATGGCATGGTTATTCCACAAAGTTCTAAAAATGTAGATTTAGCACATGAATTTATTAACTATGTATCCAGTTATGAAGCAGCTTATGGTAATTCATCTTATGTAGGGTATACTTCACCAAACACGGAAGTTATGAACGATTTAGCGCAAAATGACTTTAAAGGAATTAATGCTTATAATCCAATTAGAACAAATAAATATGATGAAGTCTTTAACTATAATGCTGAAACAAGAAAGGTAATGGCTAATTATTGGGCTAAAGTAAAAATCGCAGCCTCTAATGCTAAAAGTGAATAATAAAAATTCTATGAGAGTTTTCTCATAGAATTTTTTTAAAAAAATAAAATTAGTTGAGAATTATGGATCTTTCAATTGTAATTGTAAATTATCAGACATTTGACCTGACAAGGAATACTATAAATTCCATATTAAAATATGAGTATCCTTTTAGCTATGAAATAATAGTAGTTGATAATGCATCGGAGGATAATAGTTTAAGTAATCTTGGAAGCGGATATGCGATTTATTACACACGTACTATAAACGGTGTTCCGATTACTCGGACAATGGCAGATGGCGGTGCTTTGGAAGATATGGACAGCACTATGGAAACCTGGTCTTATGAAAGTCTTTATTTCTTTGTCGATAAAGATGGAATTGAAAGCATGTATTATTCAAACCCTTATACCATAGGAGAGACAAAAACAGAAAATTTAAACCTTCTTCCATTTTCTGAGATTATGAAAACATATGAAAAAATGATGGTAGTGACCAATGCAGATAATATGGAATATGAAAAATCAAGAGTTTATGATGTTGACCGGATTGTTCTGGGCTATGCAAGAATTTATGAACCATCCACAGATCCGCATACAGGTCTTCTGGTTCCCGTTTGGGATTTCTTTGGAAGCAGAAAAGTGGAAGGTGACTATGATGGGAATAGTTACTCGGACATCACAGACTATCCAAACTGGAGCTTCCTTACCATTAACGCCGTGGATGGCAGTATTATAGACAGGGATCTGGGCTACTGATATGAAGCAGGTACTTGGAATTGTACATTACAATTTCTTTGGCTATTTTCGAAATCCCAAAGTCATTTTTACCTTCCTTCTGGAATTTGTACTTAGCTTTCTTCTCACTGGAAGAATCATGGTTGTTATGGAAAACTATGATACACCGGTACAGGCTGTAGAGCCATTTCTTTGGACCTTTGGGGATGGAACAGCAGTACTGCTCAGTTCTCTTCTGTTGCTTCTGCTGTTCTCAGACCTGCCAAAGATGACACCAGTTACTCCATATCAGTTAATTCGAACAACAAAGAAAAAATGGCTTTTGGGACAGTTTATTTATATTATTCTTGTGACTGCTCTTTATACAGTATTGATGCTGCTATTTACATCTGTACTGTGTATGAAGGACAGTTATCCGGGCAACCTGTGGAGCGAGACTGCTGCCATGCTCGGATATTCTGAACTGGGGAAAAACTTGCAGGTCCCCTCTACAGTAAGAGTCATGGAGAGTATCTCTCCGTATGGCTGTATGCTGCAGGTTTTTCTCCTGTTATTCTGCTATTCCCTGACACTTGGTTTTGTAATCCTTGTTGGAAATCTTTATAAAGGAAAAACAAAAGGCATGGTGTTTGGACTACTTTATAGTGTATTTGGATTTTTACTGGAACCCAGTGTGGTAG
>OLPL01001693.1_pt1 | contig 12981 bp, 8 predicted proteins | sample 1673211 | NCBI WGS metagenome assembly OLPL01 (sample SAMEA3136766, study PRJEB25190) | human gut metagenome | reverse complement strand
GGTGGGCTGTCTGTAGCGTCGGCCCGAGCGAGGCGGTAGCCGAGCGAAGGCAGCATTGAGTCTCGCCGTAGGCGAGTCCTTAATTGCAGGGGCCGAAGGCGACGCGTTAAGCGGACAGCCTAAGACCAATAATTCCCGCCGTCCGGTGCCTCGTGCTACTCCTTCCGGCGCCGGACGGCTTCTCAACAATAAGTAGCACGCAACCATACCGATCCAGAGCCTTCCTGATTCTTGTCATGAGATTGTCGGTGAAACTGACCGGGAAGCTCCGGTGATGTTCAATTCGCTCTTCCGGCGTTGCCGTGGGGCTACTCTCAAGGATTTATACAGTCAGGATCCTGGACGCCCGACGGTTGTGTCGGATTCTTGTTTTATATGCATATATTGTTTACAATTTAATTATCCAAAAAAATAATCAATGTCCTCAAAGGAGAGACTATGACTAGCACCGGCCGCTTCACCTTGCCTAGCGAGGAGAATTTTGCGGAGAAGACCAAGGAGCTTGCCGAACTGTGGGGAGCAGACGCCATTCGTAACTCCGATGGCACGCATCTGGATGAGGCTGTGCTTGCCTTGGGCAAGAAGATTTACAATGCGTATTTCCCGACTCGCGCGCATAACGAGTGGATTACGCTGCATATGGATGAGACGCCACAGGTGTATCTGCTGACCGATCGCATTCTCGCCGAATCGGATACGGTTGATATTCCGCTGATGGAAAGCTTCTTCGCTGAGCAGCTGAAGCCGAATCGTGATGCCGACCCTCACAAGTATTGGGAGGTTGTAGACCGCACCACCGGCGAGGTCGTTGATTCGGCGAACTGGACGCTTGACGCGGACGAGGACACCGTGCATGTGAGCGGCGTTGCCGCATGGCATGAGTACACGGTGAGTTTCCTGGCCTACATCATCTGGGACCCGGTCGAGATGTACAACCACCTGACCAATGATTGGGGAGACAAGGAACACGAGATTCCGTTCGACATCTACCATCCGGCCACCCGCAAGTTCGTGTTCGACACGTTCGAGCAGTGGCTTAAGGACAGCCCGCAGACCGATGTGGTGCGATTCACCACGTTCTTCTACCAGTTCACGCTCCTGTTCGATGAAAAGCGCCGCGAAAAGGTCGTCGACTGGTTTGGTTGCGCCTGCACCGTAAGCCCGCGTGCGCTGGATGATTTCGAAGCCAAGTATGGCTACCGCCTGCGCCCGGAGGACTTCGTGGACGGCGGTGCCTACAACTCCGCATGGCGCGTGCCCAGAAAAGCCCAGCGCGACTGGATCGACTTCCTCTCCGGCTTCGTGCGCGAAAACGTCAAGCAGCTCGCCGACATGTCCCACGCCGCCGGCAAAGAGGCGATGATGTTCCTCGGCGACCAGTGGATCGGCACCGAACCGTACAAGGACGGATTCGACGAACTCGGCCTGGACGCCGTGGTCGGTTCCATCGGCGACGGCACCACCACCCGCATGATCGCCGATATTCCGGGCGTCAAGTACACCGAAGGCCGCTTCCTGCCGTACTTCTTCCCCGACACGTTCTACGAGGGCAACGATCCGAGCATCGAAGGCCTCGACAACTGGCGCAAGGCCCGCCGCGCGATCCTGCGCTCGCCGATCAGCCGCATGGGCTACGGCGGCTACCTCTCCCTGGCCGCCAAGTTCCCGAAGTTCGTGGACACGGTGACCCATATCGCCAACGAATTCCGCGACATCCACGACCGCACCGGTGGGGTGGCCGCCGAAGGTGAGCTCAACGTGGCGATTCTGAATTCCTGGGGCAAGATGCGCTCCTGGATGGCGTTCACCGTGGCACACGCCCTGCCCAACAAGCAGACCTACTCCTACTACGGCATTCTGGAATCCCTGTCCGGCATGCGCGTGAACGTGCGGTTCATCAGCTTCGACGACGTACTCGCGCATGGCATCGATAGCGATATCGACGTAATCATCAACGGCGGCCCGGTCGACACCGCATTCACCGGCGGCGACGTGTGGACCAACCCGAAGCTCGTGGAAACCGTGCGCGCCTGGGTGCGTGGCGGCGGCGCGTTCGTGGGCGTGGGCGAGCCGAGCTCGGCACCGCGCTTCCAAACGGGCCGGTTCTTCCAGCTGGCCGACGTGATTGGCGTGGACGAGGAGCGCTATCAGACCCTTTCGGTGGACAAGTATTTCCCGCCGGTGGTGCCGGACCACTTCATCACCGCCGATGTGCCGGTCGACCCGGCGGCCCGCGAGGCTTGGGAGCAGGCCGGCTACCGTATCCCGCTGAGCGGCTGCGGCGGCGGCCAGTCCATCAAGCCGTTGGGCGGCATCGATTTCGGCGAACCCGTGCTCAACACGTATCCGGTCAATGAAAACGTGACCCTGCTGCGCGCGGACGGCGGCCAGGTACAGCTCGCGACCAACGATTATGGCAAGGGCCGCGGCGTGTACATCTCCGGCCTGCCCTATTCGGCGGCCAACGCCCGACTGCTGGAACGCGTGCTGTTCTACGCTTCCCACAACGAAGACAAGTATGCGGCCTGGAGCTCGTCCAATCCGGAATGCGAAGTGGCACACTTCCCCGAGCAAGGGCTGTATTGCGTAATCAACAACACCGATCAGCCGCAGAAGACCACGGTGACTTTGGCCGACGGCACCACCGAGGACTTCGACCTGCCTGACAGCGGTATCGCCTGGCGTGAAGCCTGATCCCACGTTTTGGAGAACGGACCCATCATGACTGAAAGCAATGAAGTTTTATTCGGCATCGCCTCGCATTTTGCGCTGGAAGGTGCCGTGACCGGTATCGAACCTTACGGAGACGGCCACATCAACACCACCTATCTGGTGACCACGGACGGCCCCCGCTACATCCTCCAGCAGATGAACACCAGCATCTTCCCCGATACGGTGAATCTGATGCGCAATGTCGAACTGGTCACCTCCACTCTCAAGGCTCAGGGCAAAGAGACGCTGGACATTGTGCCCACCACCTCAGGCGCCACCTGGGCCGAGATCGATGGCGGCGCATGGCGCGTCTACAAGTTCATCGAACACACCGTGTCCTACAACCTCGTGCCGAACCCGGACGTGTTCCGCGAAGCCGGCAGCGCATTCGGCGACTTCCAGAACTTCCTGTCCGAATTCGACGCCAGCCAGCTGACCGAAACCATCGCCCACTTCCACGACACCCCGCATCGTTTCGAGGACTTCAAGGCCGCCCTCGCCGCGGACAAGCTCGGCCGCGCCGCCGCATGCCAGCCGGAAATCGACTTCTATCTGAGTCACGCCGACCAGTATGCCGTCGTGATGGATGGGCTCAGGGACGGTTCGATTCCGCTGCGCGTGACCCACAATGACACCAAGCTCAACAACATCCTCATGGACGCCACCACCGGCAAGGCGCGTGCGATCATCGATCTCGACACCATCATGCCCGGCTCCATGCTGTTCGACTTCGGCGATTCCATACGCTTTGGTGCGTCCACTGCTCTGGAAGACGAAAAGGACCTCAGCAAGGTGCATTTCAGCACCGAGCTGTTCCGCGCCTACACGGAAGGCTTCGTGGGCGAACTACGCGGCAGCATCACCGCGCGCGAGGCCGAACTGCTGCCGTTCAGCGGCAACCTGCTCACCATGGAATGCGGCATGCGCTTTCTCGCCGACTACTTGGAAGGCGATATCTACTTTGCCACCAAGTACCCCGAGCATAATCTGGTGCGCACCCGCACCCAGATCAAACTCGTGCAGGAGATGGAGCAGAAGGCCAGCGAAACCCGCGCCATCGTAGCCGACATCATGGAGGCTGCCAGGTGAGCCGTCAGCCGAACCATACCCGAACCAGCATGATGGAGGCAGAGCAATGAACGATCAGCTGACCGAGGTATACGCCAGCATCGACGCCCTGATCGATTATGCCTTGGCCCATCTTGACCTTGACCCACGCAACGCAGACTGGACCCGCAACCAAATCTTCGCCCTCTTCCGCCTAGATTCCTACCCCGGACCCAAAACCACAACGTCGGCGGCGTCAGTGTCAGACGTAGTCCAAGACATTGTTGGCAGCCGAAGCCAGGCCCCCTATGGCGAAAAGACCCCCGACCCCCTGCTCGCCGCCTTCCGCGCCGCCGCCACAACCGCCGGCCTTTTCAAGCCGGAGGAAGGCCCGGCCTACGCCGACACCATCATGGGCATCCTCTCCGCCAACCCCGCTGATCTCGACGACCGATTCCTGCTCGTCGAGCACCGGGATGGCGGCATGGCCGCCATGCAATGGTTCTACGACTACTGTGTGGCCAACAATTATGTCAAGCGTGCCCAGCTCGACCGGAACCCGCGCTTCGACTCGCACGGGCTGACGGTGACCATCAACCTCGCCAAACCCGAATTCAAGAACATGAAGAAGGCGGCGGCCGGCAACGCCGTGGCCGGCGGCTACCCGAAGTGCACGATCTGCCATGAGAACGAGGGCTTCGCCGGACGTGACAAGCGCACGCTGCGCACCTTGCCGGTCACGCTCGGCGGCGAGTCATGGTTCTGGCAGTTCTCGCCCTACGGCTACTTCGACCAGCACGGCATCTGCGTGAACACCGACCACACGCCGATGCATGTGGACCGCGACACCTTCGGCCATCTGCTCGACTTCGTGGACCGTTTCCCCGGATACTTCCTCGGATGCAACGCCGCGCTGCCTCGCATCGGCGGCTCGGTGCTCGCCCATGACCATTACCAGGGCGGCGGCGAACTGCTGCCGATGCACAAGGCCGCCACTTGGGCCGCCTTCACGCTCGCCGACTATCCGGACGCCGTGGTTGAAATCCTTGACTGGCCCGGCACCGCCGTGCGCGTGGTGTCGAAGAGTCGCCAGAGCATCATCGACGTATCCGACATCATCCGCGAGGCATGGGTCGGTTATGACGACGCGGCGAACGGCATCGCCAGCCATGACGCGGATGGCAACCGCCAATCCGCCCTCTCGCCCAGCGCGATCATCACCGAACGCGGCTATGAGATGAGTCTCATCTTCCGCAACAATGCGATCAGCGACGAGTACCCGGAAGGTATTTTCCATGCACACCCCGAATACTGGCCGGTCAAGCAGGAGCCGATCGGACTGATCGAGGCCCAAGGCTTGTTCATTCTGCCCGGACGGCTCGTCGACCAGCTCGGCATTGTCGAAGAGGCGCTCGCCGAAGGCCGCGATTTGCCCGATGAAGTCAGCGAATTCAGTCTCGAATGGGGCGAACTCGCTGAAACGTTGGCCGGAAACCACGACCGCGAGGCCATCCGCCAAGCCGTACACGACGAGCTCGGCAGCGTCTGCTACCGCATCCTCGGCAACACGGCCGTCTTCAAGCAGAAAGCCACCACGCAAACATTCCTCGAAAGCCTTGGTTTTGCCGCTAGGTGAAACAGGTCAAGTGAAGTAAGCTCAATACTGAAGGAAAAACCGAAGGCAAGTCCTTCCAAAGGAGGGAATATGACTACTGTTCTGGTTACGGGCGGTGCTGGATTCATCGCCACCCACACCGACATCGAACTGCTCAACAAGGGCTACGACGTTATTTCCGTAGATAACTACGGCAACTCGTCGCCCGTGGCGCTTGAGCGCGTCGAGCAAATCACCGGCAAGCCGGTCAAGCGTTATGACGGCGACGTGCGCGATGAGGCGCTCATGGAACGCGTCTTCGCTGAAAACAACATCGACTGGGTCATCCACTTCGCCGGTCTCAAGGCCGTGGGCGAGTCCGTGGCCAAGCCGATCGAATACTACGACAACAACCTGTACTCCACGCTTGTGCTGCTCAAGGTGATGAAGAAGCACAACGTCAAGAAGATCATCTTCTCCTCCTCCGCCACCGTGTACGGCACGCCGAAGGAACTGCCGATCACCGAGGAGACGCCGACCGGCGGCACCACCAACCCGTACGGCACCTCCAAGCTGTTCCAGGAGCAGATTCTGCGCGACGTGCATGTGGCCGATCCGTCCTGGACCATCGTGCTGCTGCGCTACTTCAACCCGGTCGGCGCACACGAGTCCGGCCTGCTGGGCGAAGACCCGAAGGGTATTCCGGCGAACCTCACCCCGTACGTGGCCAAGGTCGCGGTCGGCGAGCTCAAGGAAGTCCAGGTCTACGGCGACGACTACGACACGCCCGACGGCACTGGTGTGCGTGACTACATCCACGTGGTCGACCTGGCCAAGGGCCACGTGGCCGTCATTGACCACATCGACAAGGAAGGCGTGTTCGTCTACAACCTGGGTACTGGCCACGGCTACTCCGTGCTTGAGGTTATCAAGGCTTACGAGAAGGCTGCCGGTCATCCGATTCCGTACACGATCAAGCCGCGTCGCCCCGGTGACATCGCCGCCTGCTACGCCGACGCTTCCAAGGCGGAGAAGGAGCTTGGCTGGAAGGCCGAGCTGACCATCGACGACATGGCCGCCTCCTCCCTCAACTGGCAGACCAAGAACCCCAACGGTTTCCGCGACGCGGAGTGATATGAGCAGATGAGCTCCCTCTGATGAGGGAGCTCATCTGTCGTTTATCACACAATGCGCCTATCGGCGGCCCAGCGGGTGAGCTCGGTGCGATTCGAAAGCTGAAGCTTTCGCAGCACCGAGCTCACGTGCGTTTCGACCGTCTTGATCGAAATGAACAGTTCGGCCGCCACCTCTTTATACGTGTAACCACGCGCGATCAGCCGCATGACCTCCTGCTCGCGGGCGGACAGCCGGTCCAGCTCCTCATCATGAGCCCGTGCCGCACCATCAGCGCCGCCATCAGACCCCGCCGCCGGCACACCCTGAAAGGCCGAAAGCACAAAACCGGCCAGTTTTGGCGAGAACACGGCATAGCCCTCATGCACCTGCTTGATGGATGAAATCAAATCAGCGCCGGTAATCGTCTTGGTTACATAGCCCTGGGCGCCGGCGCGAATCACCGACCCCACATCCTGCGGCGCATCCGAAACCGACAATGCCAGAAACACGGTAGTGGGGGAGTAGGGCCGCGATTTGGCGAGGATCTCGGCACCGCCGCCACCCTCGCCGCCGGGCACATGCACATCCAGCAACACCACCTGCGGCTTGGTCTGTGCGATCATCGCCACCGAACCGGGCACGTCCGCCGCTTGGCCGACGATATCGAAGGAATCGCGCAACGTGGCGATTACGCCCGCACGGAACATCTCATGGTCATCGACCATGGCCACACGAATCTTGGCTGTCTCGTTCTCGCTCATCGATGTTCTCCCTGCGCCGCTTTCAGCGCGATCGGCATATGCATTCTGACCTCGGTGCCCCAGCCGGCCCTGGACACTATCTCCACTGTACCGCCGCGCCGTTTGATGCGGCCGATAATCGATTCGCGGATGCCCAGCCGGTCGGGCGGAATGGCGTCCATATCGAAGCCTTCGCCATGGTCGCGCACGAACACTTCAACCATCGTGTCGCTGGCCTCGCAATACAAAGACACCGGCTCGCCGCCATGCGTGACCGCATTGACCAACGCCTGACGGGTGGCGTCCAGCAGCGCATCGGTCTGGGCGCTCGGCCGCGCGTCGCCCACGGTGACCACCTCAATCGGCTTGCCGTGCTCGTCCTCCACCTCGGCGGCGATCTGCTTCAATCCGGCTCCCACCGAACGATCCGATGTGGAACGTTCCTGATACAGCCATTCGCGCAGCTCGCGCTCTTGGCTACGCGCCAGGGCGAATACGGTGGTCGGTTCCTCGGAGTTCAGCTGAATCAGCGCCAACGTTTGCAGCACGCCATCATGCAGATGGGCGGTCATGTCCGCGCGCTCCTCTTCGCGCTCCTTCAATGCCTGCTCGTGGGTGAGTCGTTGCAGCATCGCGTTCGCCCACGGCATCACCGCCACCACGATACCGACGATCATCACGAATCCGCTGGCAACAATGCGTCGAGGAGAGGTGCCCCACCCAGGAATGCTGACATTATGCACATACAATGCCCATCCCATGAAAATCAGTGCGATGCCGCCCAACATAGACAACAGCTGCGTGCCTCGCGGACTAAGATTCATCCATGCCAGTGCGATGCCGCCCAACCCTACCAGCAGCGGAAACACAATCTGGACATCCGCACCGGTGCTGGTGAGCAACAGTCCAGTGGCCATCAACGCGAAACCGGCCAATGCCACGACGGCCGGTTTCGGAGCACGTTGGATGGCCTCGGACAATGATTCCGGTGCGGCAGCCGATTCGTCGTCATGAGCGGCAAGTGGCTGATTGCCTCGCGCAAGCGGCGCCTGATTAACGGGCACTGTGCGAGCCGCAGCCGCCACCGGGTCTCCGGCAGGCATGAACACCCACAGGAATACATAAGCGATGATGCCTGCGCCGTAGAGGACGGTCAGTGCGATGAACGCAATCCGAACCCATGCCACGCCGATGCCCAAGTGCAGGGCGATGCCCTTGCACACGCCGGTGAGCCAACGGCCCTGCCGGGGGCGCATCAACGGCATGCGCGCGGGCAGCAATGGTTCGGGAGATGACGTCATACTCCTATTGTGCCGCGCTCAGGGCGTTACGGCCGGGGTTTTACCCGGTGTTCAGGGAACAATCAGGGTGTTCCCCGAGCGTTGTGGCAGTGGTCGGGCGGTGTAATGGAATCATGAGCAATCCAAACGCGAATCCATATCAGCCACAGCCGCAGCCTGGTCCGCAAAAAAACAAGACATCGCGACGCTTCTTCACTTGGGTGCGATCCAGTGGACTGGTTCGCGGCGACGACCGGTGGATCGGCGGCGTATGCAGCGGCATCGCTTTACGGCTTGGCTGGAGCCCCACATTAGTACGTGCGTTGGTGATTGTATGTACATTGTTCTTCGGTTTTGGCGCAGCTCTGTACGCACTCGGCTGGTTTCTGATGCCGGATGTACGCGATGGGCACATCTTGGCCGAGGACCTCATTGCCGGCCAATGGGACTGGAATTGTCTGGGATGCTTCCTGTTCCTCGCCGTGGCAATCGTGATTCCAGGTGCGGGGTGGGGTTGTATTGCGCTCGCCGCCTTAGCGCTATGGCTGTTGGCCAAAAGCGGCATTCGCCAGCAGGAAGGGTACGGATTCGGGGCATCTGCGCCGCGACCGGTTTCACAGCCTGTGTCATATCCAGCTCCACAGCCTGTCTCATATCCAGCCGCGCAACCAGTACCTCAATCTCCTTTGTATTCAGCTCCGCAACCTTTTCCGCAACCTGTTTCACAACCTGTTTCACAAACCGCGCCTAGTGTTTCACAGCCTGTTTCACAGCCTGTCTATCAGTCGATGCCCAGCGTGATGCCGGGTACTGTGCCCGGCGCGATGCCCGGCACAGTACCCAACGGGCCGTTTGCCCCCGACCGTATGAATGCGACGGCCTATGCCCCCACCGAGTCCAAGCGCCGCAAGCCGGCGGGCCCAATCGTGGTCTTGAGCATACTGGGCCTTACCTTCCTCTCCTTTGCCGGTCTGATGGGACTGATTTGGGTAAACGACATGGGCATTATCGGCATTATGCGTCTGGGCACCATCTGGATTGCCGCAGTATGCATAGTGATGGGGCTGGTGGTCATCATTCTCGGATTCAGAGGACGGCGTACCGGTGGTCTGATTCCTCTCGGACTGGTTGCCGGTGGATGCGCGCTCTGCATGACCATCGTTTCAGGCACGTATGGCGTGTACTACCGTGATCTTGGTGCCAGCGGCATCAATACTGTTGTTTCACTGAGCCAATCTGTCAGTGCGAGAAACAGCGACGGCATGAACGATGTGCAAAAGGATGGCATCTTCGTTGCCGATGCCAGCGATGCCACGTTTGAAACATTGCAGCAAGGTGTGGCGTTCAGCGGTGAAAACTACAACACCGATCAGGCAATCATTGATTGGTCCGATTGGGACAAGACACATGGACCGCACACGGTGAAGATGCTGGATGGCAAAACTTCCATCAGTAATTGCCCGGTCGGTACCATCACCATAGCCGCAACACAGGCGCAAGTGCATATCGTTCTGCCGGATTCCTGCACTTACGCCTTCGGCACCGCCGACTCCTACTACTCCACTTCGAGTGACGTTGGCGGCAAATACGAGATGGTATACAACAACTACATGGGTCCAAGCTTTGTTTTCTTCGAAGCTGAAAGTGCCACCAATGGGCCTGATCACGAATGGTTGTATAAGGAATCCGCCATGCCGGACAACGGCCCAGAATTAAAAATCAATATTCCCTATGTGGTGGAAGCACGTGTCAACGTGGTGTACGCCTCCGATTGGGAAGGCTCTACGTTCCAGCCGCTTGCCGATATATACGACGGCAACAGTACAAGCAAGAACACAACCGAACAATCGGAATGATCAAGCCGTTGCAACTAGGAGATGGAATCATGACTGATGAAACCAAGGAATTCGCCTCCATCGAGGATGCGACACCGACCACGGCCATACCTTCCGAAACCGACGCGACCACCGCGACCACAACCATGGTGACCGTCGATGACCGAACCGATACCACGGTGCTGCCATCCGCAGCGGATGATGACGAAACGGCTGTGCTGCCCGTCCCCGACAATCATGCGGATGCGTCGGTCTCGGATGTGGATACGCAGGCAACAGCTGCCTCTCCATCGCCCATCGAACCAACCACAGATCGGATTGCCCTGGAAACAGTTGCCGATGCCGTGGAGGGAGATGGTGGGCCGATTCCATCTGCCGATGATGTGCCGATGTACGCAGCATCTTCAGCACGACCTCCCTATGGGCAGTCTCAGACCGCCGGCAAACCATGCCAGCCTGGGGGGAGCGCCAAGAACGTCCAGAGCGCCAAGAACGTCCAGAATGCTAAGGATGTCAAGAGTGCCAAGAACATCCAGAAACAGAGCACCAGCGCGCCTACTGTGGTATTCGGACTATTAGGCGTGATTATCGGCGTGATCGCGCTGGTTTTCGGGTACATATCTCCGGATCGGATGATTTCGTTGTTCTCGCCGAATCCGCAATTGCTGACGGCTATTATTTGCGCCGTAGTGGGACTGATTCTGGTAATAGTGGCCGTTGTATGGGCCATAGTCGGTGCCGTCAAGAAGAGAAAATAGCGTTACAAACCATTGCATTACGGTCCCAGTAGAAGCACATTATGACGGGAGCCGACCGATAAGAGCCGACCGTTCTATGCTGATGGGGGGAGGCATAGTAACTATGAAGCGGATTTCGGTGCGGCGGGTAGCGAGCGTCATCGTCACCGCGATGGCGATGACGCTGGTATTCGCCACACTTGGCTGGGCGATGATGCCGCAATGGAACACACGGCCCTACACCAAGCACATCGTTATCGCTTCTGCCGACACCACCATCACCCCTGCCCATGCGAACATTCCCCACGAGGGGCGATATCGTACGCGTGAAACCCGACTATCCATCAAGACCGGCGACGGCGTCACGCTACACGCCGTACTACGTGAACCGGTCGGCGCTCCCGGGCCACGCCCGGCTTGTCTGTTCATTCACGGGTCCGGTACCAGTGGTGCCGAGGATTTCGGCGATATCGCCAACGCCATGGCCTCTGCCGGCATCGTGACCTTGGTGCCGGCCAAGCGCAACGACAACTACACCGTGCTGCATCGCGACTACCCGCGTTTTGCTCGCGAATACGGGCGTTCGCTCGACGTGCTGCGTGGCATAAGCGGCGTGGACCCCGCCAAAACCGGCATCTACGCCGAATCCGAAGGCACCTGGATCGCCACGATTCTAACCTCGAAACGGCAAGACATTGCCTTTGCCGTACTTACATCCGCACCGGTGTTCAATGGACGTGAGCAAATGGCCATGGCTGTCAGCGCCTATACGCATGAGGCCGGCGCGCCCAAGCCCGTGGTCAAAGACATGGCCAAATTGATGTCGCTGGACTACGCGCCATTCGATCTGGCCTATGCCGACTTTGATGCCGACCGGTATCTGAAATCCCTCACCATGCCGGTGCTGGTGAACTACGGCACCTACGATACGGCCATGCCCATCGAACAGGGGGCGCAGCGGATCATCGCCACGGCCAACAAGTCCGGCAACGAGAACGTCACCGTACGCTATTTCGCCGGCAACCATCAGATGCGGGCTGGTGAGGGCTTATTCACCCCGAACCTGCCATTGGCCGAAGGCTATACGCAAGCGCTGGAAAATTGGGTGAACGGTGTGACTGCCGGAACCAAAGCCGATGGATGGGCAACGCCTCAAGTCGCCGGTGCGACACCTCACCAGCGCTTCGCCGCGTCGCAACGTACCAGATCCGGTATCGTCGGCTCGCTTGGCGTGCTGGCCGGTCTGATGGTGGCAGGGCCCGTGCTGATCGTGATGGCGGCGATATTAGGTATTGGCTTGACTGTGTTTTCTTGGCTACAGACGTTGCTGGCCGGGCGACGTAGTGTGGCGACTGTGCGGGCCATGCATGCGACGCCGAGTGGGCTGGGAGCCGCCCAACAGCGTACGTTGCACGGCATTGCCGGCTTATCTGCCGGTATCGGCACAGCGGTGATGGTGATTACTGGGCTGTTGTACGGCTATATGAGCGCCGTAGGCGTATCGGCTGTATTGGTTATGCCTCAACCGCGGCTGTTTGCCGTCGGATGGGTGGTGCTGCGAATAGCGACCATGCTGTTGGTGGTGCTGTTTGCTTGGGAAATGGAACGTGTCTGGTATTGCCGCGCCGATATCGTCGGTGTGCGGCGCGTCATATGCGTGATGGTAGCGCTCGGCACTCTCGCCACACTGATGACACTGGCATTTTGGGGCCTATTCTCGCTGTAATTCTGCCGATGTGCGCTGGTAAATGGGGCCTGGCGGGCAGGCTGCGTTGGTGGTCTGGGTGTGGGGCGATCGGCAGATTGCGTTGGCCTGGGTATGGCCGGCCGACGTACATCAGTCGGGGTGTCCGATACACAGTGAATGGCTGAGTATTACGCTTGGGAGGCTTCGGCCTCCTCTAAGGTGTCGAAACCGCC
>OLPL01001686.1_pt1 | contig 13027 bp, 12 predicted proteins | sample 1673211 | NCBI WGS metagenome assembly OLPL01 (sample SAMEA3136766, study PRJEB25190) | human gut metagenome | reverse complement strand
CGTCTTGATATCTGCCTGAATCCCCGCACCGCCGCTGGAATCACTTCCCGCAATTGTGAGGGTTGTTTTTCTTTTCTTCGTATTCATCTACTTATCCTTTTCCAATCTATTCTAATTATTTTTCTTTTCCATCGCATTTATCCTGAACCTCTTCCCACAGACAGGAGCGCAGTTAAAATTGCAGCTCTCCCACAGACAGGAGCGCAGTTAGAATTGCAGTTTCCCCGTAGCCTCCACAAGGTCACCCGCATAAAGATCCGCCAGTTCTTTTAACTCATCCTGTCCTTCTTCGCTGAAGCGGTCATACAGTCCGACTACCGGGAAGCCTGCCTGTTTTGCGGTTGTTGCCGCATGTAATGCGTCCTCAAATACCAATGTATGCTCCGGTGTGCTTCCAAGCTTATCGGCACATTGAAAATAAATATCCGGTTTGTCTTTTCCTGCTCCGGCATCTGTGCAAGTCCATATTTCCTTAAAGTATCCGGCAATCTCCAGTCGTTCAAACGCCGCTTCGATCTGCTCTTTATCGCTGGAAGTTGCCACGATCATCGGCACCTTTGCCTCTTTCATCTTCTCAAGGAGCTTACGTACACCCTTTTTCAGCGGTGCCTCTTCTTTATAAAAGATCTCTACCTGTTTTAATACCGCTTCTCTTAATTCTGCTTCTGACTCTTCCAGATGGTATTCCCGCTTCACATAAGCCACGCCATCATCCAGGCTCATCGGAAATAATATCTTCCCAAGATCCAGCGCCGGTTCAATCCCGGCACTACGCAGATATCTGGCTCCGGCATCCTCCCAGATCGCCATCGAATCCAGCAAAGTACCGTCCACATCGAAGATCACACCGTCTATTTCTCTGTTTTTTAATTTCATTTCTTATTAAACCTTCTTATATCGAACTTCCTTATGCATAACTTCTCTTAATTTCCCAACATATTCTGAGTGCGTTCGCACAGTTCTTTTGTTGCAGCTTCAATATCTTTCTGTCCGAAAATCGCACTGATTACTGCGATTCCGCAAATACCGCTGCCGGCAAGATCTTTTACATTGTCTTTTGTAATTCCACCAATGGCAATAACCGGAATATCCACTGCTTCACAGATTGCTTTCAGCACATTATGATCCACTTCTACCGCATCTGCCTTGGAACCTGTCGGAAATACCGCACCAACGCCAAGGTAATCTGCGCCATGTTCCTGCGCACGGAGTGCCTGCTCAACCGTCTGCGCAGAAACACCGATGATCTTATCCGCTCCAAGTTTTGCACGCACATCTCCGGCTTCCATATCACTCTGTCCGACATGCACACCGTCTGCCTCAATTTCTGCCGCAATCTCTACATTATCATTGATCACAAACGGCACTTTATATTCTCTGCAAAGTTTCTGGATTTCCTTCGCCTCTTCTAAGAAATGCGCTGTATCCAGTTCTTTTTCACGCAGCTGGATAAATGTAGATCCACCTTTCAGCGCTTTCTCCACCTGTTCATATAATGTTTCTTCTCCAAGCCAGTGACGGTCTGTCACCGCATATAAAAGTAAATCTTTCTTATCGCAGTTCATATTTTGCACCTTCTTCCAGTGTTTTTGCGTCCATATTGTAAATCGCATCGATAATACGGTTTCTGTATGTAGAATTGCCGTCTCCATCCTGCATCCGTGAAAATCCGATCTCACCGGCAAGTCCCATCACACATACTGCTGCCGCTGCCGCCTCCAGCGTATGCTCCGGATTTGCGGTGATATATGCAGTCATCATTCCGGATAACTGGCAGCCAGTTCCTGTAATCTTACCCATCTCCGGGCGTCCATTACGAATCACATAGCAGGATTTTCCATCACTCACCAGATCAATCGCCCCTGTAATCGCAACAACACAGTTTGCTTTCTCTGCAAATGCCTTTGCAAATGCGACTGCTTCATCCAGATTCTCTTCTGTCACTGCATCTGCAACATCAGCATCTACGCCTTTTGTTGTACCACTGCCAGATGCCAGAGTCTTGATCTCGGAAATATTTCCACGGATCACGGAAAACGGAATTTCTTCCATCAGAGAAACGGCTGTGTTCGTGCGCAGTGCACTTGCTCCCGCTCCTACCGGATCCAGCAGAATTGCATGTCCCAGTTCTGCCGCTTTCTTTCCAGCCAGCTTCATGCCTTCGATACTTCTCATGTTCAATGTACCGATATTGATATTCAGGCCTCCGCAAATGGAAGTGATATCTTCCACATCCTGCGGCTCGTCAGACATGATCGGACTTCCGCCACATGCCAGCAATACATTTGCCACATCATTTACGGTTACATAATTTGTGATATTGTGAACCAGAGGGGTTGTCTCTCTGACTTTATTTAACATTTCTCCAAGCATAATTCTCCTCCTGATGTTTGAATATACTATTCTATACTTTCGTATATTATCTAGTACAGTTCTCTGTAAACTGCCTCCATCTGCTCAATGGTAGGCTTCACATAGCTCTGATTTAAAAGTCTCTGCTGACTTGCGTCTACACTTACGGCAAATGAATGGATTTCTTCTTCCTTCATGCCATATTCTCTTAATTTTTTACGACTGATAATCTGGTCTAATAATTCCTGCAGTTTTTCATAGACAACCGCTTCATCACATTCCATCATTTTTGCAAGAAATGCATTCAGACGAATGATTTTGCCGGTCGGATTCATTTTCTGATAAGCAGCAAATACGGCAGTCAGAAACTGATAATTTGCCTCTCCGTGTGCGACATGATACATTCCGCTCAGCGGATAGGACATGGCATGCACCATTCCGGTTCCGGCATTGCCAAATGCAACACCTGCCAGATTGCTTGCCACAAGAAAATCTTCCAGCAGCTCCATCCTGTATTCTTTTCCATGAGCGATAATCTCACGGAATCCATGCACAATCATCTCCATTGCTTTCTCGCTGAACATCTCCGTGTAGAGGTTCGCTTTTGGTGATACAAAAGATTCAATCGCATGGATAAATGCATCGATCGCGCTGGTTGCGAAGAACTCATATGGAAGTTCACGCAAAAGTTCCGGAATCAGCACTGCCTCATCTGCATAAATCTCGTCTACGGCGAGTCCTAATTTGCTGTGGATCGAAGTAATCTCTGTAATGGAGACATTGGACACTTCCGATCCTGCGCCACAGGTTGTCGGCACTGCAAGAAGTGTGCGCACTTTGCGAAGCGGTACTTCTTTCCGATAATAGCTCTCTGCTTTCGCTTCCCCGTCCAGTACAAGAATCTTCGCCATATCAATAACAGCTCCACCGCCGATAGCAATGATTCTCTTATAATCTCCCTGACGGAAATCCTCAAGCAGTGCATCGATCATTACATCTGTCGGCTCACCGCTGCCATATTTGCTCTTGTATTCTACATGTGCTTTCAGATTCAGCGGTGCAAAACAGGTCTCGTAAATCCGTTTTGTCGCGAGAATGAAATCATCCGCTCCGATGTTGTATGCTTCCACGAAGCTTTTCACATCATCATATTTCTCGATCACTGATTTCTGCTGAAATAATTTCATGACTGTTGTCCTCCTGTTGTTTTTCTTCTTTTTAAGCTTATTCTTAGCCTTCCTCCGTAAGCTCCAACTTGCTTTTACCTGCCGTTAAGCTTACTACGCCGTCGCAATCCGCTTAATCTGCGCGAGTGCTTTCTTTACTGCCGGGATGGAAATAACGAGCACAGTCAGACCACCTTCACTGTTTACTAACATTTGAAACACAAAAAAATCCTCCTGTATCTTCGACTGAAGACGAAGGAGGGTTCTGTAATATCTAATACATCCCTACGATGGCATTATCCATATCAGGTTCCGGGTCGAAGTTTCTAAACTTCCTCTCAGCCTATACATAAGCTCCCCTTGTCATCACTCTTTTACTCGTTAATTCATCTACTGTAACTATACTGGATAGTTACAGTCTTAACACAGTTAATGATACTCGCCCCACCAACAGATGTCAAGAAATTGCAATTATAAATCATGCAAGTATGACGCATTTTTCCCATCAACATAAGCTACAGAACTTGCCACCGGCAACTTTCTCCGGATGCCCTAACAAAAAAATCTCAAAGCAATAAGCTTTGAGATTCATCTTAATCGGAGTGACAGGATTTGAACCTGCGACCTCTACGTCCCGAACGTAGCGCTCTACCAAGCTGAGCCACACTCCGGCATGTCAACCGAATGTTTCAAACATTCAAAACACTCGGCGCCCCTGCCAAGGAACTACGGATAGAGGACTCGAACCTCTACTAACAGAGTCAGAGTCTGCTGTGCTGCCATTACACCAATCCGCATTACGTAGTTCTCTGTTGCGTTCGTTGTTTATCTTTTGTATTTCATCAGCGAACAAATATTATTATATCAGCAAATTCAAAAATTGCAACCCCTTTTTTTAATTTTTTTCAACTTTTTTGTATTTTCTTGTCGAGCGTCTTTGAAAATGCCCATTTTACGCGGGTTTGCGATGGTTTGCAAATTTACAATTTTTTCGTTTCTATATTATTATACCGTCGATGTAATTGCATTTTCTCATAAAGCACTCCAACATCACAATAACTTCATAAAATCAAGAAAGACTGTTATAGCATGCGCACATGCTATAACAGTCTTTCTTATTTCTGATAATTCTTACTTCAAGTCCTCAAAGAGTTTCTCCGCATATACGCCGTCTTCGATCAGTTTGGCAAAAGACTTTACAACATAGTCTTTGTCTTCTTTGTATGTTACACCAAACCACTTATCATGAGAATCGAGCACCTTAACAGATACTTTGTCAGCCTGTAACAGCTCATCAATATAAATCGGCAAAAGATATTCTGCTTTCAGGATGTCTTTGTCTTCCATTGTCTCAAAAAACTCTTTGAATCCAACTTCCAGTATGTCGACAAATTCCGGTGTCAGTCCCCACATATTCATAGATACATAAGATTCCGGATTGATGGCTCTTAGTCCGTCTTCTGTATCGACTGCTGCACCGTCTGCCGTCTTCACAATGTTATGTGTCTCATGAACTGCTGTCAGATAGCCTTTCTCATTCAGTTCACACACACCTCTGGTAACAGATCCATTCTCACTTAATGTGTTCTTCAGGATAAAACCTGCCATGCAGAATGCATTCGCCTTCTCCGGTGTGTAATCTACGAGGAAATCATGAAGCTTAGTAAATGCTTCCTTTCCATAGTAATCATCTGCGTTGATAACTGCAAATGGCTCTTTTAAAACATCTTTGCACGCAAGAACTGCCTGTCCGGTTCCCCACGGTTTCGTACGTCCGGTCGGAAGTTCAATTCCTTCCGGAAGTGCATCCAGCTCCTGGTATGCATATGCAATCTCTACATCCAGATCCGCACAGATCTTCTCAATACGATCTCCGATTGCTTCCTTAAATGCTTCCTTAATATCCTTACGGATAATAAAGACAATCTTATTAAATCCTGCTTCGATTGCATCATGAATGGAATAATCCATGATGATCTCCCCATGCAGTCCGACCGGTGCCAGCTGTTTGATTCCACCGCCAAAACGGGATCCGATTCCGGCAGCCATAATAACTAATGTCGTTTTCATTTGTACCTCTCCTTGTTCCAGCATCTCTCAAACCCGCCATCGGCATTTTCCTTCAGATGCTATGTCGCTCAATATTGCGATAATATTATAGCATTTTCATCACAATATTGAGCACCTTTTTTATTAATATTCTTTTAATATTTTCTAAACGACCGCCTTTTGCAGGAAGATTACTCTACTGTAACACTCTTCGCAAGGTTTCTCGGCTTATCTACATCCAGACCTCTTGCAACGCTGACATAATAACCAAGGAGCTGTAACGGGATGACTGCCAGTGATGTTGCAAATAACGGATCTGTCTTCGGAATATATACCGTAAAGTCTGCTGTATCTTCAATATTATACTGTCCAAAGTTTGTAAGTCCCATAAGGTAAGCGCCACGGCTCTTACACTCAACCATATTAGAAACTGTCTTCTCATAAAGATCCGGCTGTGTCAGAACACCGACAACAAGAATACCGTCTTCGATCAGAGAAATCGTTCCATGTTTCAATTCACCTGCAGCGTATGCCTCAGAATGAATATAGCTGATCTCCTTCATCTTCAGACTTCCTTCCAGGCAGATTGCATAGTCAATACCACGACCTACGAAAAATACGTCTCTTGCATTTGCCTGTTTGGATGCAAACCACTGGATTCTCTCTTTGTCTTCAATAATCTTCTCAATCTTCTCCGGTAAGGTTTGCATTTCCTTAATCAGACCGCTATAACGTGCTTCGTCAATCTCGCCTCTTACTTTGGCAAACTGGATTGCCAGTGCATAACCTGCAATTAACTGTGTGCTGTATGCTTTTGTTGTTGCAACGGAAATCTCCGGTCCAGCCAGTGTGTAGAATACATTATCTGCTTCTCTTGCAATGGAAGAACCTACTACATTTACAATTGCAAGTGTGCGCACACCTCTTGCTTTGGACTCACGAAGTGCCGCCAGCGTATCTGCTGTCTCACCGGACTGGCTGATCAGTACAACCAGGTCTTTCTCGTCCAGCAATGGATTGCGATAACGGAATTCGGATGCCAGCTCTACGCGAACCGGGATTCTTGCAAGATCTTCCATTACATACTGTGTTGCAACTCCAACATGATATGCAGAACCACATGCTACAATGTGAATCTGACGAATATCTTTGATCTCTTCTTCTGACAGACCAACCTCTGACAAATCAATCTTGCCATCTGTCGTAAGAACAGAGTTAATGGTATCTTCTACAACTTTTGGCTGTTCATGAATCTCTTTGATCATGAAATGTTCATAACCGCCTTTTTCAGCGGCTTCTGCGTCCCAGTTAATTTCCTTTGGTTCAATCTCAATCTCTTCTCCGTCCAGATTGTAGAAAGTGATCTCCCCTTTCTTTACACGCGCCATCTCCAGGTTGCCAATATAATATACATTTCTTGTATATTTCAAAATAGCCGGTACATCAGATCCGATATATGATGCTCCGTCAGCAACTCCGAGAACCATCGGACTATCTTTTCTAGCCACATAAATCTCTTCCGGATAATCTTTGAACAAAACTGCCAGCGCATAAGAACCTCGGATGCGGACGATTGCGTGATTCATCGCATCAACCGGTGTTCCTTCATATTTCTTATAGTAGTAATCGATCAGTTTTACCGCTACTTCTGTATCTGTATTGGAATAGAATGTATATCCTTTTCTTAACAGCTTTTCCTTTAATTCCTGATAATTTTCAATGATACCGTTGTGAACAGCAACTACATTGCCATCATCGCTCTTATGCGGATGTGCATTGTTCTCAGACGGCTCCCCATGTGTTGCCCATCTTGTATGGCCGATTCCACATGTTCCCGGGACAGCGGCACCATTATCTGTCTTCTCAGCCAGAATCTTCAGACGTCCTTTTGCCTTAACAATCTCAGCATCGCCATTTGCATCTCGGACAGCAATTCCGGCCGAATCATAACCACGGTATTCCAGCTTGGACAGTCCATCCAACAAAATCGGTGCTGCCTGATTATTTCCCACATATCCTACAATTCCACACATATTTCTTAATACTCCTATCTTTTCTGTCAGATCTTACGACCTTATCATCTATCTACATTTTCTGATCCTGAGAGCCAGACTATCTTGTCTTCTCTTTTTCATTAATCACATTCACTACATCATCCACATATTTCTGGCAGATGTCATGTGTCTCAGCCTCTACCATTACACGTATCAGTGGCTCTGTACCAGATTCACGGACAAGGATTCTTCCTGTATCACCCAGCTCGTCTGCAACTTTCTGTACTGCTGCCTGCACATCCGGATCTGCCTGTGCAACAGCTTTATCCTGTACACGTACATTCACAAGCACCTGTGGATAAATGTGTAAATCTTCTGTCAGCTGGCTCATTGTCTTCTTTCTTGCCATCATAACTTCCATCATTTTCAGACTGGTTAAAATACCATCACCTGTTGATGCATATTTTGAGAAAATAATATGACCGGACTGCTCTCCACCAATTCGGCAGCCATTCTTCTGCATATATTCATATACATATTTATCTCCGACAGCAGTCTTCGCATAACCGATACCCTGCTCATCAAATGCTTTGTAAAGTCCGAAGTTAGACATAACTGTTGTAACAACTGTATTTGTCACCAGTTTTCCGCGCTCTTTCATATATCTTCCATATACGTAAAGAATCGCATCTCCGTCTACGACCTGCCCTTTTTCATCCACACAGAGACAGCGGTCAGCATCTCCGTCATAAGCGAATCCAACATCCATGCCTTCTTCTACCACGTACTTCTGCAGTCCTTCAATGTGTGTAGACCCTGCATTGTTATTGATATTTGTTCCATTCGGATCCGCATTGATCACATAAGTCTTCGCTCCCAGTGCGTCAAATACAGATTTGGCAATATTCCATGAACTTCCATTCGCACAGTCTAATGCAACTTTGACACCCTTGAACGAATACATTCCAAGAGAAATCAGATATCCGACATAACGGTTCCTTCCTGATACATAATCTACGGTACGACCAATCTTCTCTTTGTGTGCATACGGAACTTCTGAATATTTCTCTCCAAATAATTCTACTTCTCCGTCCAGATATGCTTCGATCAGGCTGATTGTTCCTTCATCCATCTTCTCACCATTACCATTAATCAGCTTAATTCCATTGTCATAATATGGATTATGACTTGCGGAAATCATAATACCACAGTCAAACTCATCTACTCTTGCCACATAAGCTACAGACGGTGTTGTTGTAACATGAAGCAGGTATGCATCTGCACCGGATGCTACCAGTCCACCGACCAGTGTATATTCAAACATATAGCTGGAACGTCTTGTATCCTTACCAATTACAATTCTAGCCGGAGTGTCATCTCCATTCTGTCTTTTCAGCTCTCCATAATACCAGCCGAGGAAACGCCCAATCTTGTATGCGTGATCTGCTGTCAGGTTCCTATTAGCTTCCCCACGGAAACCATCAGTTCCAAAATACTTGCCCATCGTTCTAAAATCCTTTCTACTTTGGTATATTATATTTGGCGTCCGGCAGATCCGGACTTGATTATTATCTCTTTTTAGTAATTTCTTATTTTTTCCTATAATCTTATCTATTATAGCGTAAATTGCCGGAATTTACTAGTCCCTATTGTTTTCTAAGTCATTATCCTCAGTTTTATTCCCCTTATCTTCCAGATTTACAATTCCTGAAATGTTCATAAGCCGTGACATCTTCGCCGCAGTTGCGATACTGTCACGCATTGTCTGTGGTATACGAAAACTTTTCGCAACTTCCGATACCACATCTTTTTGCATGCTCGCAGCTATAGCCGCCGGTCTGACTGCTGCCATTACTTCCTGCTGGCTACGCCGCATATCAGATAATACTTCCGCTATCATCTGCGTACTTTTTGTAACCGGTGAAATTGCATTCAATCTGGCAACATTTTCCACAGCTGCCGGTACTGCTGATATTCCGCGCCGCTGATCCGTTTCTGATGTGCCACTTTATTGCGCACCGGATGTACGCCAACAATTTTCTCTTTCCACTTTTTCTGACTTCCAAGTGATTCAAAGTGCCGCTCCCACAGGCTTGTCGGTCGAAGTTCTTCCAGCAACCGGCATAATTCTTCTTTTGATAATTGTTCAAAATCTGCTGTTTTACCAGCCGTCCCACTTGCATTTTCACCGCTGCCTGCGACAACCTCCTCATACACAACTTCTCTTTCTGCAAATAAATATTCTTCCACTGTGGATAAATCCATCTGCTCCAGAGTCTCACTGATCGGCAGATTGCCTCTTGCATTCTTCTTAAGATCTGCCATCATCTCTTCCGGCACGGTCTCTTCCCGCCATGCACTTCCATACGCCTTCGTCACGATCAGCGATACTAACGCCCGAAGCAATCGCTCAAACTCTGCATATTTAGGATAAAGCCTCTTACAATAGCTTTCCGAAATCCCATCATACACACGAATTGCCGTGTAATACTTCTGCTTCGGTGATTGATAAATGGTATCATCTAATGTCTGTAGTGCGATCACAGCTCTGTTCACTCTGGCTTTTGTACTTAATTCCAGGAAATATTGATCCACACCACTCTTGCCGGAGATCTCATAAAACACTTCTACATCCTGCAAGCAAATGAAACCTGACATTGGCAAGTTGCCTGACTTCATCTTGCTGTCCTCCACGCCCAGCAGCTCAGCGATCTGCTCACACATAGATATCGAATCCTGCGTTTCTTTTTCTATAAAAATATAATTCATCTTCATTTCCGACATAGCAACCTCCTGCTACAATATAAGTAACAAAACCGCCTGTGTATCTTCAAAAACTCTGCGAAATACACAAGCGGAAAACTTTATCCCATATATTCTTTTACAAAATCTACCACTTCCAGGTTTTTGTTCCTAATGTTATCATCTTTTTCCATTTCTTCTATACTCATCCAATAATAATGCTTTCCATTTACAACAAAATCCTTTTCCATTTCCTGTTCTGAAAATCTATTAACCTGAAGCTCATATAAACGATGATTATAAATTCTATTTTCACGATGACTTACTGAATATTTTTCCTGCAACTTTGAAGTAATGTATCGACATTTTACTTCTTTCTGATTAAGCTTCAACTCTTTCACTACATTTGCAATAATCGCAGCTTCATCTCCACGTTCCTGCGTTTTATAATTCAAAAACAATTTGCAATCCCATATGATTTTTACTGCATATAAAATACCAATTGTACAAAAAAATACTTTTATTATTTCTCCAGATATTCCAAAAATCTTCTGATATTGCGCTGTCATTACTGACAATAAAAATGAAACACCTGCTATTACTGTATCAATAGTAACTTGATTCCCAATGTATTCTTTCTTTTGTTCAAGTAATAATTCTAATTCTTTCTTATCAATTACTAATCTCATTCAATATCCTCATTAAGATACAATAAATATTATCATACCTCTGTATTGTTGTCCAATTTAATTATGTTTCCTGCAACTTTTCAACACTTTCTCTACTTTTCCAAATCACTCAACGCCTCCAGATACCCCATAGCCCTCTTCTGCATGTCCGGCTCCAGCTTCTGGTATGTCTCAACAAGAGTTCCAATCTCCGTTCCCTTACTAATTACGTAAGTATCTGCACTTCTTCTTCTACTTCCCATATGTTCAGCCCCGGACAGGAGATTATAAGGCGTTACGTTCAAAACTTCGCATATAATCAAAATCTTATCCGATACCGGATTCGTTCTCTTCTTTTTCCAGTCGCTGATCGTGCTTTCTGCAATCCCTGTTTTCTTTGAAAATTCTTTCTGGCTCATCTTCCGTTCTTTTAATAATTCAAAAATTCTATCGCTTACCGTCTTCATAACGTTTTCCCTTCCGTTTCTATAAAATCAGTTGCATAATTATTCATAACTAATCAGCCAGCTGTTCTATCTATATTAATTATCTCTAAACGCGTCTGACAGCATAATTTCCAATTACACTGCCAAGCAAACAACTAATCCCATTATGGATCATGTCATCCCATTCAAACCAGCCAAGCTTGAATATAAGCTGGCATCCTTCAATCACTACAGCCACAGCAACACCCGACAGGAAAGCATATCGTAATTTCACTTTCCGGTCCGTGATCCATGGTAATAAAAATCCAATCGGCGCAAGCATCAAGCAGTTCAAAACATTCTGCTCCAGTAGTAACTTATCATCCAGAACAATTCCGGTATACCACGACCAGAATGGGATTAATTTGACGATACGTCCCTGCATCGGTGTTCTCGTAAATGTTGTTGCTCCCAAGATAATGCCAAGAAATAAAGCCAAAATCCATGCTGCTATCGCCTGCGATCCATGTAATCTCTTCTGTCTGACACTATATGTTAAGCCAATTGCAAACACTACTAACAAGACTACAAATATTGCTATCTGCCTCATGCTCCAACTCTGAAATTGTGCTCCTGCCATTTCAAATATATCCACTACTCTGCCTCCGTAAAGCTTTTTATTCATCCGCTTATACGAATCATCCTCCTAATTATGCCATGTCACTTCGGCACATGATTGAGGATGCATTTTCTTACTTAAGGGAGTATAATGAGATTGTTTCTAAAAATCGAAAAGATAATAATTTTTATTGAAACCACTATTAATCAATGAAGGACGCCAGGAACGGCTTCTCTTTCCACTGATACACACACTTTACAACGAAAGGATTTTTACTATGCAAAAAAAATGGTGGCACACAAAAAACGCCTATCAGATCTACCCGAAAAGCTTCTGTGACTCCAACGGAGACGGCATCGGCGATCTTCCAGGCATTATCAGCAAGCTCGATTATCTCAAAGACCTCGGTATAGATATTATCTGGCTCTCTCCAATTTACTGCTCTCCACTTGCAGATCAAGGCTATGACATTTCTGATTATTACAATATCGATCCACGTTTCGGTACAATGGATGACATGGATCTATTGATTGCCGAGGCAAAGAAACGTGATATGTATATTCTTCTGGATCTCGTAGTAAACCACTGTTCTGATGAACATGAGTGGTTCCAAAAAGCCTGCGAAGATCCGGACGGAAAATACGGCAATTTCTTCTACATTACCGACAAAAAAGAAGGCGAGCTGCCATGCAACTGGCGCAGTTACTTCGGTGGTCCTGTCTGGGAAACTCTGCCGGGGCATCCGGACAAACAGTATCTGCACGTTTTCCACAGGAAACAACCGGATCTGAACTGGGAAAATCCGGAGGTTCGTGAAGAAATATACAAAAATATCAACTGGTGGCTGGATCGCGGTGTCAGCGGTTTCCGTATCGATGCGATCATTAATATCAAGAAGAAATTTCCATTTGCAGACTATCCCGTCGATCGTCCGGACGGCCTTTCCAGCATTCAGAATATGTTGAAAGAAGCTACCGGAATCGGTGAATTCTTAAGCGAAATGCAGGCGCGC
>OLPL01001679.1_pt1 | contig 13060 bp, 9 predicted proteins | sample 1673211 | NCBI WGS metagenome assembly OLPL01 (sample SAMEA3136766, study PRJEB25190) | human gut metagenome | reverse complement strand
ACGAGGTTTTGCATGAACTACATCGAAGTGCTCGACAGCATAGACGCCGCCGTTTGGGGGCCGCCTATGATCATCTTGCTGCTGGGCTGCCACATTTACACCACCATCCGCACCAAGGGCATCCAGCGCAAACTGCCCTTGGCCCTCAAGCTTTCCATCACGAAGGACAACGGCGCTCAGGGCGACGTCAGCAACTTCGGCGCCATGGCCACCTCGCTCGCCTCCACGCTGGGAACGGGCTCCATCGTCGGCGTGGCCACGGCGGTGCTCTCCGGCGGCCCGGGCGCCGTGCTGTGGATGTGGCTTACCGGCATCCTGGGCATGGCAACGAAGTACACCGAGGTTTACGCTGCTATGAAGTACCGCGTGAAGGATCGCCAGGGCCACATGATGGGCGGCGCCATGCACGTGTGGGAGCAGCGCTACAAGCGCCCCGACGGCACCGTGCCGTGGTGGGCGAAGTTCATGGCCATCTGGTTCGCCGTCATGGCGTGCCTCACCATCTTCGGAGTCGGATCGGCCGTGCAGACCAGCGCCATCACATCGGTGGCGCAGGCGAACTTCGGCGTGGAGCCGTTCCTGAAGGAGTTCCTGCGCCTGACCCCCACCCCGCTGCCCCGCAAGGACAGCGTGAACGGCGAGCTGGTCGACCCGTGCAGTGAACAATTTAGCGGCTTTGTGTTCAAAATTCAGGCCAACATGAACAAAAACCACCGCGACCGCATCGCGTTTTTGCGCATCTGCTCCGGCAAATTTGAGCGCGGCATGGAGGCTTTCCACGTCCAGGAGGGCAAAAATATCAAGCTCGCCACCGGCACCAGCCTGATGGCCGACGACCGCGCCATCGTCAGCGAGGCCTACGCGGGCGACATTATCGGCCTGTTTGACCCGGGCGTCTTCTCCATCGGCGACACTTTGTGCACCGGCAAAAAGCATGTGCAGTTCGCCGGCATCCCCACCTTTGCGCCCGAGCACTTTGCCCGCGTGACCCAGGTGGACACCATGAAGCGCAAGCAGTTTGTGAAGGGTATGGAGCAGATCGCCCAGGAGGGCGCTATCCAAATCTTCCGCGACCTTGGCTCCGGCATGGAGGAGGTCGTTGTCGGCGTGGTGGGCGTGCTGCAGCTGGAAGTGCTGGAGTACCGCCTGAAAAACGAGTACAACGTGGATATTCGTATGCAGACCCTGCCATACGAGCATCTGCGCTGGGTGCTGAATGACCCGGACGAGCTGGACATAAAGCACCTGGACCTGACCAGCGACACCCGCGCCATCGAGGATATGAAGGGCAACCCGCTGCTGCTGTTTGGCAGCCCGTGGAGCATCAACTGGGCCGAGCAGCATAACCCCGATCTGAAGCTGTCCGAGTTCGGCAACCTGACGTTCTAAGGGGGACGCTTTGTGCTGACTGAGGTAAAAAAACACCTTACACCGAAACAAATCTGGGCAGATGCAGAGTTCTTCTTTCTGTTGAACCTGGGGCTTGTGGCCACTGCCGCAGGCATCGCCCTGTTTAAAACGCCCAACCATTTTGCGTTTGGCGGCACGTCGGGCCTGTCCATCGTGCTGGCGACGCTCTTCCCACGATTTAACGTAGGTGCGTTCATGTGGGTGGTCAACGCTGTGCTGGTGGTTTTGGGGTTCATCTTCCTTGGCATACGTTCCATGGGATGGACGATTTACTCATCGTTTGCACTTTCTTTTTATGTGTCCGCTTTTGAATGGGCTGTACCTTTAAGTGAGCCGTTGACCAACGATGTGTTTCTGGAGCTTTGCTACGCGGTGATCCTGTCGGCCGTGGGCGCGGCCATCGTGTTCAACATTGGCGCGTCCACCGGCGGAACCGACATTGTAGCGATGATTTTGAACAAGTACACCTCCATGCCGGTGGGCCGCGCCCTGATGGTCAGCGACTTAGGGATCGTGCTGGCGGGGGCTTACCTGTACGGGCCGGCCACCGGGCTGTACTGCATTTTGGGCATGATCTTGAAAAGCACCGTGGCGGACAGCGCGATTGAAGGTATTAACCTGCGGAAAGTTTGTACCGTCGTGACCTCTCAGCCGGAACCGGTGCGGGATTTTATCGTGAACAAGCTGCATCGTTCGGCCACCATGGAGCAGGCCCAGGGCGCCTACACCCACGAGGAAAAGTGGGTGCTGGTTACGGTGTTGACCCGCGGACAGGCGCAAAAATTACGGCTGTTCGTGCATTCACTGGATGAACATGCGTTTATTACGATTGTGAACAGCAGTGAGATCGTGGGTAAAGGGTTTAGATCTATTTAAATTAAATAGCTGCTTTCAAGAGGGACCACCTTGCGGTCCCTCTTTCTTTTTATCGGCATCCTACCGGAAGGCTTTCCTTTTTTGTGACCAAAAAAGGAAACGAAAAAAGTCTCGCTGTTGCGAGGCAGCGAACCCCGCCTTAGGGGCTACTCGCCCCTAAGAACCCCAAAGCGGTGGTCAGCTGTCCAAAAAGCTAAAAATTGCAGGAGTGCTGCAATTTTCTTAACGCTTTTTGGCCATCTTCCATATTGACCCCTTCGGGGCCTAAATCCTCTACGCCTTTTCTGTAGGGGCCGATGCTCGTCATCGGCCCGTGGGCGGCTCCGTTGCCATCTACTGCAAACCAACGCAGGTAACTGCCTGTACTGTTTTTGCACCCTATATATACCCTAAAACTAGCAAAACACCCCGGTGTTTGAAACTGTTTGTACAGTTATAAAAACAGTTAAAATTAACATATCTATGCAATATATTGAACTGTTTATCTAGTTGTAGAGTTTTATCTACGCGCGCGCGGCCTCCAAGGTCAGCTGCTCGATGATGTTTTCGGGGACTTTCTTTGTGTCATACCAAATCGCATAAGCACCTTTATGCCCTTGGCGAATCGTGGCATTTTCGAGGCCCATTTTCTTGGCTGCTTTTCGCAGGATGGATTCACTAATAACCTCCTTTTTAGCGTCGGCAATAGCAATGGATGTCTTCACCCAGCCGGTGTTATTTGTCAGCTCGCCCAACAATGCCACGGCGCGATTCCCAACGACCGGCTCTGGCCCTCTCGTGTTGCCGCCCGCCTGTGCCCGCAAAATCTCATCTGCTGTCAAAGCACATTCGTCCATGATTTCTACCCCGCCATCGTGGATGGAAAACTTGCGGCTGGGGCCGGGCGGGCCCAGGCTGCTTTTATCCTGGGCAAAGACGCGCAGGCTGCGGTCGTCCGGATCGCATCCTACAAAAATGATGCTTCGCGCTGCGTTGCGGAAGTCGCTGGAGCCGAGGATGCGGTCGCTGGCCGAGCCGCCGGACAGGTTGGGCTTGCTGATGTGGCTGACCAGCATCACCGCGCAGTGGTAGCGGGCGGCGAAGTTTGCCAGGTGGTCCATCATGGGGCGCACGTCGGCGGCCTGGTTCATGTTGGCGTGCTTTTCGAGGTAACTTTGTATTGGGTCGAACACCACCAGCGACGGACGGCATCCGGGGCGGCTGGCCAGCGCGTCCAGACGGGCGTCGCACATGGTCAGCGCCGGGGTGTCGGCCATTTGCTGCATGATAACGATGTTTTCCGGGTCGGCGCCCAGAGATTCCAGCCGCGGCGAAAGCACGATGTGGGGGTCGTTCTCCTGGGTAAAATAATACACCAGGCCGGGCGTACCGTCCTTAGTGGCGCGGCCTGTGCTGATGTCGGTGGCCCATTTCAGCGCCAGCCAGGTCTTGCCCATGCCCGCCACACCGGCCAAAATGGTGATGGCATCCAGCGGCAGATACGGCTCGATCAGGTACTCGGCCTGCCGCGTTTCCACGTCCGCCATGGGCGTGAAGCCAAGCTCCTGCATGGCCTGGCGGCGCAGCGCCATCCGCGCGATCTTCAGGCAATAGCTGGGGTCGGCGTCAAACTGAGATGTATAATTGTCTCGCCGGTCGGCGTACTCCTGCTCGCTGATGCCCAGCTGCAAGGCCCGCGTGCGCAGCAGCATCATGCGGCGCAGGCGCTCCTCATCGGTGGAAACATTACAGGCATCGAAAAAAGAAAGCGGAGCCAACAGGCACGTTTTGTCCATGCTGTTGATCTTCGCATCGAACACCTGGGCTTCAAGTGTCAATTCATTGGGCTGCATGGGGTCCTCCTTACACAAATGTTGTTGAATGCACTACTTATAGTAGTATTATAACGCGCGGGCGCTGTACTTAACAATGAAATACCGCTGAAAATTTACTGCAATCTTACTGCAGGGATTTTTAGCGGATTTTTTGTTTGCGGGTCTTGTTATGGGACTGCAAAAATAAAACCTGCCAAAGTGTATTGACAACTAATGGTAGTTGTACTATGATGGGTGTACTGACAAGGAGAACGGCAAAACAAAATCGGACACTGGAAAGGAGACATTTGGGAAAATGACGTACAAAGAAAAGGTGGCATGGCTGCAGCGGTACCTGAAGGCGCGGGAGAAGGCGAACTTTCTGGGGGGCTGCGTACAGGAGATGGAGGCCGAGGCACAGGGCATGCGCACCCGGCTGGACGGCCTTGTGATTTTCCGCGGTATTTTGCAGGCCAACATTGTGCCTGCGTTCCGCGCCATGCTGGCCGCTGCGGGGAGCGAGGATTTTGTAAGCGCTGCAGCCGATTTTGAAAACCAGCTGTTTGAACGCGGCGGCAGCTGGACCCGCGTGCTGCTGGACGCCGTTTTGCAGGATGAGAACATCTGCATCCGCAAAGCTGCCAGCGGCGGCGCCGGGCAGGCCGCTGCCCGCTGCATGGACAGCGAGCTGGAATTTTTGCAGCAGCTCAGCCGCGTTACGCTGGTTGATTTGACCGGCGGCGAGGAATCCCTTGCCTTTCTGCCCCGCTGGGAAACCGAGGAAGTGGATTTTGCCGCCGCTTACGCTGAGCGCCTGGCTGAAGTTGGTCAAAAGGGCTACGGCATGTTTGCCCGCCACCACATGTTCACCATTGAGGATGGCAGCCTGATCCCGGTGCGCTTCCCGGATCCGCAGCGCTTAAGCGAGCTGCCCGGTTACGAGCACGAGCGCGAAAAGGTAATTGCCAACACCAAGGCTTTGCTGTCCGGCAAGCCTGCCGTGAACGTTTTGCTGTACGGCGATGCGGGCACCGGCAAATCCAGCAGCGTGAAAGCCATTGCCAATGAATTTGCGGCGGATGGTCTGCGCCTTGTGGAAGTGAAAAAGAACCAGCTGTATCAGATTCCGGCCCTGCTGGATAGCCTGGCCCAGAACCCACTCAAGTTCATTTTGTTCATTGACGACCTGAGCTTTTCTGCCAACGACGACAACTTTGCCGCGCTGAAAGCCATTTTGGAAGGTAGCGTGGGCGGCCGCAGCCAGAATGTTGTGGTGTACGCCACCTCCAACCGCCGCCATCTCATCAAGGAAACCTTGAGCGACCGTTCCGGTGATGACATCCACGAGGCAGATACCCGCCAGGAATTGATGAGCCTTTCGGCCCGGTTCGGCCTGACGGTCACCTTCCAGCGGCCGGATAAAGTTCGGTTTGAAGAAATTCTGCTGGATCTTGCCAAGCAGTACGGCGTGCAGATGCCGTCTGATCAGCTGTTCATCAAGGGCGAAGCCTTCGCCATCCGTGCCGGCGGCCGCAGCCCCCGTGTTGCCCGCCAGTTCATCGAGCTGCTTTCGGCAGGAGTGAGACTGTAAGGGAGTTAGGAAGTAAGAGTTAGAAGTTAGGAGTTTTTGGGATGCCTGCGGCATGATTTTGATATCAGGCCGTGGGCATTTTGTTATACATTCTTTAATTTTAGCTATGCTTTAGGCAATACCGCATAATTCTAAGTGCCGATACGGCAAGCGAGGTGCGGCAGATGCTAAGCCAAAAGCGCAGATAATACTGGATGTCTTATCGAGCATTTTGGCAACGCAGATGCCGTGCCGCAGCTGCCGGAGCGGTGCTTAAGCCGCAAGGCGGGAATTGTGCGGTGTTGCCTTTAGTCTTAAGCTGCGTGCCTTCCCCTATTTCCTAACTCCTCCCTCCTAACTCCTAACTCAAAATTACGCTCTCTCACTTACCAGCTTAAAGCCTTCTTCGGTCAGTTTGGCTTTAATTTGTTCGATTTGGGTGTGGTCGCGGGTTTCAAGGCCGAGCTTGAGGAAGCAGCTGGTCACGGTCATGTTGGGGTCGGCCAGGTCGTACTGCACGCTGACCACGTTGGCCCCCATGCCGGAGATGATCTCGCTCACGCGGGTCAGTTGGCCGGGCTTATCCTCCAGGGCAATCATCAGATTGGTCTTGCGGCCGCTCATGATCATGCCGCGGGTGATCACGCGGGAAAGGATGTTTACATCGATATTGCCACCGGAGATCAGGCAGACGGTCTTTTTGCCCTCGATGGGCAGCTTGCCGAACAGCGCGGCGGCAACCGGCGTGGCACCGGCACCTTCGGCCACCAGCTTCTGGTTTTCCATCAGGGCCAGGATGGCGGCAGCAATCTCATCCTCGCTGACCGTCACGATGCCGTCCACATACTGTTCGATCATCTTAAAGGTGGTTTCGCCGGGGGTCTTTACCGCAATGCCGTCCGCAAAGGTATCCACATGGTCCAGCGTTTCATACGTATGGTCGCGGTACGCATTGTACATGCTGGCGGCACCGGCAGCCTGAACGCCGTAAATCTTGACATCGGGGCGCAGGCTCTTGATGGCAAAGGCCACACCGGCCAGCAGGCCGCCGCCGCCCACGGGCACCACAACAGCTTCCACATCGGGCAGCTGATCCAGAATTTCCAGGCCAATGGTACCCTGACCGGCAATGACCAGCTCATCATCATAGGGGTGGATGAAGGTCATGCCTGTTTCTTTCTGCAGTTCCACAGCGCGGTCATGGGCGTCATCGTAAGTGCCCTTGACCAGCTCCACCTGGGCGCCCAGGCGTTTGGTGCTTTCCACCTTCATCAGCGGCGCGCCGTCCGGCATGCAGACAACGCTCTTGATGCCCATGCTGGTGGCGGCCAGTGCCACGCCCTGTGCATGGTTGCCCGCCGAGCAGGCGATCACGCCTTTGGCGCGCTCCTCTGCGGTCAGCTGGCTGATTTTGTAATAAGCGCCACGCACCTTAAAGCTGCCGGTCACCTGCAGGTTCTCGGTTTTCAAGTACAGGTCACTCGCGCTGTTCAGCCGCGATGCCGCAATCAGATCCGTGCGGCGTGCAACGTCACGCAGAACAAACGCGGCATGGTAGATCTTATCCAGTGTAAGCATTGATGTTCCCTCTCTTTTTGCTGCCCTGCATATAAATGACAATACAAGCGGCGGTCCCCGCATATGCCGCGGAGCCGCCGTGTTCTCTGCTTCGCCTTTGAAGTCTGTGCATCATTATAGTTGAGTATGTTTAATTTGTAAAGTGAATTATTTTCATATGTACAGCTGTCACGGACAGTTTTCGTAAAGAGAGAGTTAGAAATAGAGTTAGGAGTGAGAAGTTAGGAGTTTTAGTAGGTGGAAGCCCGGTGCGCTGCACCGGGCAAAAAAGATATTAGGCCGTTGGCCATCTGTAAGTAAGCATTATAAAATTAAAGCATTCAGAGATTAAGTTACAAGGTTGGTCAAAATATACGGATTGTATATTTTAACATATATTATCCATTCGCAAATTTCACGAAACTCTTGCCATGCTCTCTACTCATTTTTTGAGCCGCGCCACGCGCGGCGGTCCACCTTCATTATTCATTATTCATTATTCTCTATTCTTTATTTATTCCTTCAACTCCTCCCTCCTCCCTCCTAATTCCTAACTGCTTTCGTTTTTCTGCTGTCAAACCCGCCAAAACATGCACCGTATTCTTGTGCTTGTATACACTTTTTTCGGCCTGCAGAATCGGCTATAATGTATGTATACAAGGTCAGCGAAACGTTTGGCACCCCGCCAGTCCGCTGCCACTGCAAGCAAAACAGGAGGATTCCGCCCCATGGATATTCGTTATTCCTGCAATCAGCGTGACTTCAAGCGCTATACCACCGAGGAAGTCCGCAATGAGTTCCTGATTACCGATCTGTACAAAGCAGATGAGATGGTTGCCGTTTACAGCCATGTTGACCGCATGGTCACGTTAGGCTGCATGCCGGTCAACGAGGTCGTGTCCATTGATAAGGGCATTGACATTTGGGCAAACTTTGGCACCCACTATTTCCTGGAGCGCCGCGAAATCGGCATTTTCAACATTGGTGATGGCGCCGGTACCATTACCGCAGACGGCGTGGCCTATCACCTGGGCTATAAGGACTGCCTGTACATCACCCAGGGCACCAAGGAAGTTACCTTTGCCAGCGATGATGCCGCCAAGCCCGCCAAGTTCTATATGGTCAGTGCTCCGGCCCACTGCCGTTACGAAACCAAGCTGATCACCCTGGCTGACGCTGCCAAGCGCCCGCTGGGCACCCTGGAAACCTGCAACAAGCGCACCATCAACCAGTTTATCCACCCCAGCGTGCTGAAAACCTGCCAGCTTTCCATGGGCATGACCGCTCTGGAGCCGGGCAGCAACTGGAACACCATGCCCAGCCACACCCACGAGCGCCGCATGGAGATCTACACCTACTTCGAGATTCCCGAAGGCCAGGCCGTATTCCACATGTGCGGCGAGCCGACCGAAACCCGCCATGTTGTGATGCACAACTATGATGCTGTTATCAGCCCGTCCTGGAGCATCCACAGCGGCGTTGGCACCTCCAACTACACCTTCATCTGGGCCATGGGTGGTGAAAACATGGAATTTGATGACATGGATAACATTGCTACAACTGATCTTCGGTAAAACCTTTTTATAAAGAAAAAAGAATAAAGAATAATTAAAAATGATGGTGGACCGCCGCGCATAGCGCGGCTCAGAAAATCAGGTTCGTTTTTATGGAAAATAATGTACTACTGGAAAAGTCGCTGGCTTTTGCTGCGCGCATCGTAAAAGTTTACCGCTATTTAAGTGAGCAGCAGCACGAAACCGTTCTTTCCCAACAATTACTGCGCAGTGGAACTTCAATCGGTGCCAATGCTAACGAAGCTGTCTATGCAGTAAGTAAAGCGGATTTTATTTCTAAGCTCCATATTTCCTTAAAAGAAACCGCTGAAACGGAGTATTGGCTGCGTTTGCTGACTCTTTCACAGTACTTAACAGCTGCCGAAAGCCAATCATTGCTTACTGACTGCCTTGAACTCAAGCGCATTTTAATTGCCATTCTAAAAACTTCAAAGTCCACTTCTGAACCGCCTGCAACCTAATATTTAATCCGTGCCGAAGGCACACCTTCATTATTCTTTATTATTTATTCTTTCTTCATTTCCAATCTCGTTCCCCTGCCGCTCTATGCGCGGCTTTTGAATTACATAACATCACTTTCAGGAGGTAAGAAATATGTCTGTCTGCACCCCGAAATCTTTTGATCTGACCGGCAAGGTTGCCCTGATCACCGGTGCTTCTTACGGCATCGGTTTTGCTATCGCCACCGCTATGGCAAACTGCGGCGCTACCATCGTTTTCAATGATATCAAGCAGGAACTGGTTGATAAAGGTCTGGCCGCTTACAAAGAGGCTGGCATCACTGCCCATGGCTATGTCTGCGATGTTACCAACGAGGACGCCGTCAACGCCATGGTCAAGCAAATCACCGAGGAAGTCGGCCACATCAACATTCTGGTCAACAACGCCGGTATCATCAAGCGCATCCCCATGTGCGAAATGACCGCTGCACAGTTCCGTCAGGTCATCGATGTTGACCTGAACGCTCCCTTTATCGTTGCCAAGGCCATCATCCCTGACATGATCGAGCAGGGCGGCGGCAAGATCATCAACATCTGCTCCATGATGAGCGAACTGGGCCGTGAGACTGTTTCCGCTTACGCTGCTGCCAAGGGCGGTCTGAAGATGCTGACCAAAAACATTGCTTCCGAGTACGGCCAGTACAACATTCAGTGCAACGGCATTGGCCCCGGCTACATCGCCACCCCGCAGACCGCGCCCCTGCGTGAGATCCAGCCGGACGGCAGCCGCCATCCGTTTGACCAGTTCATCGTTGCCAAGACTCCCGCTGCACGCTGGGGCAACGCCGAGGACCTGGGCGGCCCCGCTGTCTTCCTGGCATCTGAAGCTTCCGATTTCGTCAACGGCCTGATTCTGTACGTTGACGGCGGCATCCTGGCCTACATCGGCAAGCAGCCGGGTTGATTGGGTGTCGGTTTGTCTCCCATAAAGGTCTGACCTGATCATAAAAGATTTTCCCCCGTTTTGCAGCAGGCGTAAATGCCGCTGCGGAACGGGGGATTTGTTTTTTATGTTGATGTATGGGCATTTTTAATAGGCCAGCAGTTGGATTATTTGAGTTACGGAATATTTCGCAGCTCGTCCGCGGACGCACAATGTGCGCCTCTACTAGTGTGGTAATTTTCAAATATACGCTTACGGCGGTGAGGTAAGGTTTTCGCCTCCTGCCCCACCCTGCCTCCAATTCCTAATTTCTCATTCCTCATTCCTAATTAAAATAGTTCCTCCCTCCTACCTCCCAACTTTTTCTCTTCGCCCCGATTTTGCCCTCTTTTTTTGCCCTTTTACACAAGAAAAAGATTCTCATTCTATGGAAAAAGCCCTGCTGTCTTTCAGGCAGCAGGGCAATTTTTACAATGTTTTATTTTCTGATTTGTGCAGAATTACAGGTGGAAGTAACGCTGTGCGTTGTAGTAGCTGATGCCTTCCACGATCTTTTTCAGGGTCTTCTCATCGCTGGGGTACTGGCCATTCTCGACCCAGTTGCCGATGAGGTTGCACATCAGGCGGCGGAACAGTTCGTGGCGGGTGTAGCTCAGGAAGCTACGGCTGTCGGTCAGCATGCCGATAAAGTTGCCCAGCAGCCCCAGGCGAGCCAGGGTCTTCATCTGCTGGTACATTCCGTCGTCGGTATCGCAGAACCACCAGGCAGAGCCCAGCTGGATCTTGCCGGGAACTTCGTCATCCTGGAATGCACCCAGGATGGTGCCCAGCATGTCAAAGTCGGCGGGGTTCAGGCTGTACAGGATCACCTTCGGGCATTCGCCGGTCTCGGTCAGCTTGCTCAGCAGGCTGCTGATGGCGGCGCTGCCATCGGTCACAGCGATCATATCAAAGCCAGTATCGGGGCCCAGCTTCTTGTACATCTTCTGGTTGACATTGCGCAGGCAGCTGTAATGGATCTGCATGGCAACGTTATACTTTTTGTACAGGCGGCCCAGGCTGATCAGCAGGTAGGTGGTGTATGCGTCGCCCTCTTCCTGGGTCAGCGGCTCACCGGCCATAGCCTTTTTGAAAGCTGCGGTTGCCTTTTCGGCGTTGGTCTCCACGTAAGGAACATAATCCAGCCCGTGGTCAGAAGCGCGGCAGCCCATCTCAACAAAGAACTGCAGGCGCTCTTCCAGAGCGTTGACCACACAGTTGGCGCAGGCGAACTTACGGCCAACAACTTCTTCCAGCTTATGGATGTAATCCGCAAAGCCGTCCTTGCGGATGTTCAGGACCTTGTCCGGGCGGAAGGAAGGTGCAACAACAACCTTGATGGTGGGGTCTTCCTTGATCTTCTTGTGCCATTCCAGGCTGTCGATGGGGTCATCGGTGGTGCCGACCATGGCAACGTTGCTCTGCTCGATCAGGCCGCGCACGGTCATCTTGGGATCATGCTGCAGCTTATCGTTGCACAGGTTCCAGACTTCCTCAGCGGTATCGCCGTTCAGAACGCCGTTGTAGCCAAAGTACTTTTTCAGTTCCAGGTGGCACCAGGTGTACATCGGGTTGCCGATGGCCATTTCCAGTGCTTCTGCAAACTTCTGGAAGCGCTCGCGGTCCGGCTTGTCACCGGTGATGTACTCTTCGGGCACACCGTTGGAACGCATCACGCGCCACTTATAATGGTCGCCGAAGTAGTAGTCAGAGCCATCGGCCAGAACCTGATGGCCGCCCAGCCATACCTGAGCGATATTTTCAAAGCGGCGGTCCTCGTAGATTTCCTGCGGGGGAATGTGGCAGTGATAGTCTACGATAGGCAGCGTTTCTGCATAATCATGATACAGGTGCTGCGCGGTGGGGGTTTCCAGCAGGAAATCCTTGTCCATAAATGCTTTCATAATTGCAAGCTCCTTCGTTGTGTGCTGTGGGTCAACAGAACGAATCATGCTGCCCCAAAACAGCAGAATAAAACATAAGCTGATATTATTATACATACTTGCAGCGGTTTGAACAAGTTGCAAATCTTGCCCTTTTGATGTAAAAAGCACTAAAAATATTGCATCCCGCTTGTGCAAAACAGGGAAAGGGAAAAAAGTCAAAAAAGGAGCGCAAAATATGTGCGCTTCTTCACGAAAGAATCTTGACGTTGCAAGCAAAAAAAAATACAATGAAGCTAAACAAGGCGCTTACGCAGCGCAGGGCGTTTTTGTCTGGCCCTGCACATCGCCGCCGTAATTGCACACATTGCAAAGGAGAATTTCCAATGGAAACTTTGAATTATCAGGTCCTTGAAAAATCCGGTTATGATGGCTACATTCTGAAAAATGCCCCCGAAAAGGTTTTGCAGTTTGGTGAGGGCAACTTCCTGCGTGCCTTTGTTGACTACTGGTTTGACCTTGCCAACGAAAAAGCTGACTGGAACGGCAAGTGCGTTCTGGTTCAGCCCATCGCCCCCGGCCTGGCCAAGATGATCAACGAACAGGAGGGCCTGTACACCCTGTACCTGCGCGGCAGCGAAAACGGCCAGAAGGTCGATGACAAGCGCGTGATCTCCAGTGTATCCCGCTGCCTGAACCCGTATGAAAAAGCTGATTACGAAAAGATGATGGACGTTGCCGCCAGCGACGACCTGGAAATCATCGTTTCCAACACCACCGAGGCCGGTATCGTTTATGATCCCGCCTGCCAGCAGAACGACTGCCCGCCGTCCAGCTTCCCCGCAAAGCTGACCCAGGTGCTGTACCACCGCTACAAGGCCGGCAAGAAGGGCATCATCATGCTGGCCTGCGAGCTGATTGACAACAACGGCAAGGAGCTGCTGAAGTGCGTCAACCAGTACATTGACCAGTGGG
>OLPL01001672.1_pt1 | contig 13103 bp, 9 predicted proteins | sample 1673211 | NCBI WGS metagenome assembly OLPL01 (sample SAMEA3136766, study PRJEB25190) | human gut metagenome | reverse complement strand
ATGGTCACGGCTTCGTTGTAGCAGGGTATGAGTACTGCGACCTTGTCTGCCATTGGGCTCCCTTTCAAACAAGCAAACAGCAAGCGCAAAAGCGCGAAATGTATCAATTGCCGACTATGCACCTACGGCGCATACCGCCCGATACCCCTCAGAGCAGCAGTCGAAGCGCATAGCCACAAGCCATATTAGTTTACTCGCTTTTTACGTTGAAAGAAACGACGCACGGAAAATGGGCACAGGTGGGAATCTGGCACCTGTCCCTATTTTCCCATTCGGTTAGTTATGCGTACGATGATCGCGGTAATTGGCCAGATACGTTGCGAATTCAGCCGAGGTGTCAGAGTTGCCAGAACGCCACATTTTGTGGTCGATGATGGTGCTTTCGCTGCCGTAATACGCATCGATGTAGGCAATAAGCCCGTCAATCGCTTCAAGCTGCGCTTCGGGATAGGCGCCCTGCCCGCCCACATGCACTATTTCGATGCCAATAGAATACGAATTCATACCGTAATCGGTAATACTCTTCGAAGGAGCTTTGGTGGTCCCCTTTTTGTCGTCGCGTCCATCTTCCGGCACGCCATACTCGCTGTTGTGACCTGCGTCGCCATAGCCGGCATGATGGGCAATGGCATCCATCGGCACACATTGCACGATAGATCCGTCTTTATTCACGATGAACTGCGAGGCCACTTTGTTGCCACTGCTCTCCTATGAATTAACGATAGAAGCCGCGCTGCTATCCACTTCGGTGTCATGTAGCACGATGTACTTCTGATAGCTGGCCCCTTTTTCGCCGTGGTTGAAGTCGGGACGATAGTCTTCCGTTATATCCAGCTTCGCGCGCAACTCACTTGCCGTCGGCTTAGCTTCCTCCGCAGAAGAAACGCCCCCTTCGGCTCCTTCGCCACTTTGGGCACCGCCATCCGAAGAAACGCCCGCATCATTCACCTTGAGCTGAGAGTGGTCGGGCTGTTGCTGCGGAGCTGCGCAACCCGCCAACGTGCACGCCAAAGCAGCGGCGGCAAGTATCCCTATCAGTCTCATACGTTTTCCTTTCAACCGAACGGCGTGCCCAACACAGCGGCGCCAACGTTCTCGCTAGGCACAAATCACAGCGAGCCCGGCCAGCTGCCCTTTCCGGCAACCATACCAGGCTCGCAACATATCAATGCAAGAAAATGGAGATCAATCCTATTTTCTCAGGTCAACGCCAAGTTCAGCATCCACCAAATCAAATGCCGCGTCGATGGCCTTGTCCATATCGTAGTACTTGTATCCACCCAAACGGCCAGCGAATACCACGTTGCCTTCCTGCTTGGCAAGCTCAACGTACTGCTCGTACAGGGCGCTGTTGCGATCGTCGTTCAGAGGATAGTACGGCTCATCGCCGCGCTCCCAGTTTGCGGGATACTCGCGCGTAATGATGGTGGTTGGCTGAGTGCCGTACTCGAAGTGCTTGTGCTCGATAATGCGCGTGAAGGGCACCTCGCGCTCGGTGTAGTTAACCACCGCGTTGCCCTGCCAATTCTCGCATTCAATACGCTCGGACTCGAAGCGCAAAGAACGATACTCCAGCGCGCCAAGCTGATAATCGAAGTAAGCGTCGATGGTGCCGCAGTAAATAACGCGGTCGGCAATACCTTCGTTTTCAGCAACGAACTCACGATACTCGGTATTCAACAAAATTTCCGTATCGCCGAACATGCGCTCAACCATAGCAGTGTAACCGCCCATGGGGATGCCCTGCCAACGGTCATTGAAATAATTGTTGTCGTAGATGAAACGAACAGGCAGGCGCTTGATGATGGAAGCGGGCAGCTCTGTGCAGCTCTTGCCCCACTGCTTTTCGGTGTAGCCCTTGATCAGCTTCTCAAATACATCCTTGCCGATAAGCGAAAGCGCCTGTTCCTCAAGATTAGAGGGCTCGCCTTCGCCAATCTGCTCGGCTGCTTCCTGCTTCTGGCGCTCAATGATTTCCTTCGCTTCAGCGGGAGTCTTGATTCCCCACATCTTCGAGAAGGTGTTCATGTTGAACGGCAAGTTGTACAGCTCGTCCTTGTAGCTGGCAACGGGGCAGTTCACATAGTTGTTGAACTCGGCGAACTGATTTACGTAATCCCAAACGGGACGAAGCGACGTATGGAAGATATGGGCACCGTACTTATGCACGTTGATGCCATCGATTTCTTCCGTGTAGATGTTGCCTGCAATGTGATCGCGGCGGTCGATGACCAAGCAGGTCTTGCCGATCTTGGCGGCTTCATGAGCAAAAACGGCGCTCGTGATGCCAGCGCCAACGATAAGGAAATCGTAATGGTTGCGCTGCATGCCATGCCTTTCTGTGTGTAACGTTTCAGCCAGCAAGCTGCCGGCCGCTCTAGTATGTTTAGAATGCACCGCACGGGCGCACTGCTTCTTATTTTAGACGATGCTGCTCTACTATCGAAACTCGGACCCAATAAAAAACGCCCACAAGGACGTTAACGAGCTTTGGGGTATGCACCAGTAGAGTCAGCGAGTAAGATTCTGGCGAGTGCGGGGAGATTGAAAAGCCCATAGGGCTGGCCTTTGCGCCGCCCTATGGGCTTTGAAATTTCCCTGTGCCGCCAGAATCCCGCGCAGCATCGTCGCGTCTCAGGAGCATGTTGCGCTGATCGTAGATCAGCGCAACCGACTAATCCTGCTTTACAACAAGAACGTCGCAGCGAAGGTTCCTGATCAGATAAGTGGAAACGCTGCCAACGAATACGTAGGTGATGTTCGAAAGACCGCGCTCACCGCAGATAACCAGCTCGGGCTCGAACGGCTTGATCATCAGGTTATGGATGGTTTCCTGAATGCGACCAACCTTAACGACAACCTCTACGGAAGGGATGTCTGGATCTTCCTCGGCTGACTTCAGCGTATCGCCCAAGGAATCGACCAAACGGTTGCGAACCGTTTCAGCAAGCTCCTTGTAGTCGGTGCCCGTCAAGGAATCGGGAACCGAATCTACTACATGGCCGAACATCAATTCTGCATGGTTGAGCTTCGCAATCTGAATTGCGCGCTCGGCTACTTCCTGCTGAGTGCTGCCGCCATCGAGTGCTGCAAATACGCGCCTGTACTGCTTCATAGCTCTCGCCCCTCTTTCTCCTTCGCCATACGGCAAAGGCCCCAGTATCGAAGCGCCCCTGCGCCTCGCTTATTATCTTTCTTTATTCTAGCAGGATACCCAAGCAAAAACGTCACAATGCTGTAACACGTTCATTCCTTCTTCCCCAAAGAAACCCCAAATGATGGGGGGATTGTGAATGGTTGCCTCTGCGAAAGCCATGCCTGTCACGAAGCTGTTCCGGCACTCCCTCCCGAACCTGCATTGGCCACTCTTGGCTTAACTCCAGCTAAAGCACGGGCGTTCTGCATTGCCTCCAAATATGCTTGAGCATCGCCTGGATCGTCGTCGATAGACTCATCGCCCAAATCAACCTCGCGAGGAACGCGACGATACAGGATGTCGTACATAACCGGCACCACATACAGCGTCATGAACGTGGCGTACAGCAAGCCGCCCACAACCACAACCGCCATGCCGCGCTGCATCGACGATCCCACCGCATCGCTGAACACCATCGGCAACATAGCGAAGATGGTGGTAATTGCCGTCATCATGATGGGGCGCATGCGGGTACGTCCCGCAGCCACCAGGGCATCATGCTTCGACAGGCCACCACGGCGCAGCTGGTTCACATAGTCAACGAACACGATGCCGTTATTCACAACCGTGCCCATAAGCACCGCGAAGCCCAGCAGTGAAAGCATGCTCAGCTGTTCGCCGGCTGCCACCAAACCGAACAAACCGCCGGTAAAGGCAAGGGGGACAGTCAAGATCACGATGAAAGGAGAAAGCAAGCTCTGGAACTGCGCCACCATAACAAGGTAGATCAGCACAAAGCCCAAAATCAGAAGCAGCATCATTTGAGAAAGCATTGTGTTGATGTTTTCCAGTTCGCCACTGGTTTGAATGGTGTAGCCCTCGGGCAGCTGATAATCCTTGAGCTTGGTCTGCAGATCGCGCGCAAGCAAAGCATTGTTGTAACCATCTTCGACATCGGCCGTCACCGTAATAGCACGGGTTGAGTTCACATGAATCATCGTGGGAGAGGCAACTCCCTGCTCAACCTTAGCGAACTCGCGAAGCTTGTGCGTGGTGGTATCGCCCGTCTGCTGATTGGTTATCTCAATCTCGGTATCAAGAAGATTGTCTGCCGTAACAGGGTTTGTCTTATCCACTACAGACACATTCATCTTGCTGCCATCGAGCGTCATGGAAGGCGCATCGACACTTTCGGAAAGCTTTTTCGCCAAATCGCTATACAACTGAGCAACCGTATAGCCGTCCTTGGTAAGCTTGTCGCGATCGACAACCAGGTGAAGCTCGGTCGCAGCATCTTCCATGCCGTTTTCGATTTCGGTATAGCCCTCCACCTGGCCAACAATCCCCATCACATCTTCGCTGATACGCACCAGCTCATCCTGATCGGGACCTTGAATCCTCAGCGAAAGCCCACTGCCGGTCATAGAGCTCATCGCCTCGGAAGAAGAAGCGTCGGCAATCACTTCGCAGTTCAGGCCAGAAGTACGCTGCTGCAGCTGATCCAAAATCGAAAGCACCTGGCCTTCGGTGGTCACTGAACTGTCGGTCTGCACGTAGAACGTGAACACCTGGTGGAACTTGTCGCTGCTGCTACTGCTGGAAATATCGCTCGCAACCATCGAGGTCGAAGACGTTCCGTCCATAGCGCCAACGAATTTCACTCCGTCGATGCCCATGGCTTCGTCCATAACCTTATCCGCCGTAGCATACGCCGTCTCCTTGTCGGTATCTTCAGGCATGGTCACTGTCACCGTTGCCGTTTTCGAGGTCATGGTGGGGATCATAGTGATACCCATGTTCACCACGCCAATCACTGCAACAGCCAAAAGCACTACCGACACCACAAGAGGCAACGCCTTATGACGCAAGAAGAATGCCAGCGAATGAGCATATTTCGTCTGCAGCGCCTCGAACCAGCTGTTGCGGCGAGGAATATAGTTCTTGAACAGGAACGAAGAAGCAGCGGGAACCATGGTCAACGCGATAAGCAGCGACGCGGTAAGCACGTAGGCAATGGTCAGCGCGAAGGGCAGCATCAGCTGGTTCACCATGCCCGTAGTAAACACGATGGGCAAGAATACACAAATGGTAGTAAGCGTGGAAGCAATTACCGCGCCCGAGATCTGCTTCGCACCCTGAACGGCTGCGCGAGCAGGCGGAATGCCGCGGCTGCGCAGGCGATAGATATTCTCCAGCACAACAATCGAATTATCTACCAGCATGCCAATAGCGATGGAAATACCGCCAAGCGACATAATGTTCAGCGAGATGCCCGAGAAGTACATCACCACCAAGGCACAGAGCACTGAGAAGGGAATGCTGAAAGCCATGATGAGCGTGGGGCGCCAATCGCGAAGGAAAACGATGAGCACCACCACGGCAAGAAGCGCGCCCAAAAGCAGCGACTGCAAAATAGAGTTGATGTACAGCGCAATGAAAGACCCCTGGTCACTCACCACAGTTAGATGCAAGCCGGGATTGGCCTGCTCAATTTTGGTAAGCGCTGCTCGGGTATCTGCAGAAACTTCGCTCGTAGAAGCAGTGGAATTCTTGAACACCGAAAGCAATACGCCATCTTTGGCGTTGATACGCATGTACTGATCTCCGACATTGTCAACTTCGGTGATGTCGGCAACATCGGCAAGGCGGATTTCACCCACGCCATCGATGTCGGCGAGCAAAAGCGAACGCAGGTCGGAAATGGAAGAAATGTTGTCGCCCACACGCAACAGCCACTGATCATCCGAGCCGCTATCAAGGTAGCCAGCCGGCATCGAAAAATCCTGGGCTTTAATAATGCCTGCTAGCGTTTCCTTGTCCACCAAGGCATTGACATTCGCCTTGGAAAGAGCCTCTTCACGCGAGCTTTCGTACTGAGAACGGGCATCCGTCAGCTGTTGTTTGTTGGAGTCGATGGTCTGTTGGGCGCTGGCAAGCTGAGCGCTGGCGCTGCCGAACTGCGTTGCTGCAGTAATAGAGCCCGATTGCACTTCGGCAAGCTGCTTTTGGTAGGCTTCAAGTTCTCCCGTTACCGTTTGCGCCTTCTGCACAAGCTGCCCAATTTTCGCCTGAACCTGGGGGTTTGCGCCGCTAGGATCGACGGCCTTCAGCGCTCCGATCCCCGCCTGCAGCGAAGTGATCTCGCTGGTTTTCCCGGAAATTGCCAGCGTTAAGCCAGAGCTTGCCTGACCAAGCTGATCGCTTGTTTCCTGCTGCTTCTGCTCGAGCGCTTCTTTCTGGCTGTTTAGCTGGCTCTCCGCTTCAGCCAGCTTCGCCTCACCTTCATCGATGCTTTTCTTGGCATCGTAGAGCTGGGAATTGACGCTGGCCAGCAGCTTGTTGTTGATGTCTTCGATCTTGCTGTCGGAAAGGCGCACCTCTACCGATTTTTCCGCCGCCCCAACCGTGGAAACGTCAGCAACACCGTTAATGCGCTCCAATTCAGGAACAGCTTTGTCTTTCACCAACGAAGTGGTATCGAAAATATCATGGTCGTCATAGGATGCGGCAACATACAAGGTTGCCATCATATCCATGCTGATTTCCATGTAGTTAGGGCTGCCAGCGGTTTCAGGCAGCTGGGAAGAAACCTCGTTTACCGCAGACGAGGCCTTCACCATGGCAGAATCCATATCGCTTCCGTCCTCGAACTCGAGGAATATCATGGAATAGTTATCAGCACTCTGGCTTTGGACGGAGGAAACACCGCTTACTTTCGAAAGCGAGCCTTCCAATACATCGGTAACTTCGGATTCCACCTTTTCAGCGCTAGCGCCAGGGTCGGTGGTGATAACCGCCAGATAGGGCAAATCCATATCGGGCAGCAAGTCGGTCTTCATCTTGGTAAGCGAAACACCACCCAGAATCAGGATGATGATCACCGCAACCGTAACGATATATGGCTTCTTTACGCTAAAGCGGCTAAGCACAGCAACTCCCTTAATAGTGCAGTTGAGGTAGGTTTCGGGCGAGTGCCAAAGAGAGCCTATTGACTCCCGCATGTTTTATTTAGTAAACATTGTGATTTTATGCCGCATCACCACAGATCTCGGCCACGAATCCGCGAAGAAAGCCCCATACACGCCGATTCCACACTATGTAACGAAAAGTCGAACGATCTGCCCTGATTGCTGAAACGGCAAAGTAGGAATATAGGGACAGGTACCGTTTCCCACTTTAGCTTTGAGGCGCCGCCCGCACTAATCGTATGGAGTTGCCGGGCGCCCCCCCAGCCCTGCCTAGTGGGAAAACGGCGTCTGCCCCCATACCCCACTAATAAAGCTCCGGCCTGCGATGCTCAAGAACGGGCATGGCTGCGCGAACTCCGTCAATCGCCGAAAGGTCTATGCGGGCAGCAACCAGCTCTTCGCGGACGCTGCCACTGGCCAGCATCACACCATCAGGCCCAAACACGGCACTTTGCCCGATGTAGCCCTTGTCAACGCGACTTAAGCCCGCAACGAAGATCTCGTTCTCAATGGCGCGCGCCGAAAGAAGCGTACGCCATTGCTCCGCCTTCAAGCGGCCATCTACCCAGGCAGCAGGATTGATTAACAGCTGGCACCCATGCGTTGCCGCAAAGCGCGCCACTTCCGGAAAACGCAAATCATAGCAAATCGAAAGACCGATGCGCCCAAAGGGAGTATCAATGGGCTCGAACAACGCAGAGCCCGCCGCCATACGATCGGATTCCTTAGTGAAATCGGTGTCAAACAGGTGCACCTTCCGATACACCCCGTACTTTACACCGTCGCTGCCCGTTATGACCGCCGTATTAAAGGGATTCCCCTCATCGTTCCGCTCATTCACGGTGTATACAAGCCAAAGGCCATAGCGTGGCGCAAGCGCATCCATTCCGCAGCAAAACGGCCCATCGATTGGCTCAGCCTCGGAAGCGAACGACCGTTTATCCAGTTCATAGCGGGTCATAAGCGACTCGGGGAACACCAAGATATCCACCCCACGAAGAGAAGCTTCGGCACACCACTGTTCGGCCATTTCCAAAACAGCTTCCGTACCGCCATCTTCAGGATGACGGCACTGAGCCAGCCCGAGGACAAAAGTCATGGCAACTCCCTTCACGCGCGATGCGATCAAACGCAAGTCAAATACAGGTTTGCTTCATTTTCCCACTAAAAAACGAATGGACCGGGAATAACCCAGTCCATTCGCTTGCTAGTACCTCTGCCTCAAACGGACAGCGTATGCATTAGCTAGTTGTTGCGACGGCGGCGAAGCAGCGCAGCAGCGGCAGCCAAGAGGCCCGCGATACCGCCAATGCCAGCGACAGCGGCAACGTTGGTGGCGTCACCGGTCTGAGGGGCGATGCTCGACTCGTCGGCTGCGTCGGCATCATCACCGGCAGCTTCCTGAACTGCGGCTTCTTCGCTGTTGGCAGTGTCGTCCGCAGCAGCCTGGTTCTCGGAGTAGAAGGCGTAATAGGTTACCACACCGTCCTGGTCTTCATCCTCAACTGCCTTGCTGAAGTCAACGGGGGTGTACTCCCAGTTGCCCTCATCGTCCTTGAGGGTGGAAGACCAACCCTCGAAGGTCCAACCGTCATAGGTGGGGTCGGCAGGCATGGCAACAGCCTCGCCCTTCTTGACCTCGGCGGAAGATTCGGTCCCGTTGAAGTTGTCAACAAACTTAACGGTGATCTGCTCAGCCTGAGCATCGGCGTTCTTGGTCCACTGGGCGTAGATGTTCACGTCGGACTGCACGGGCTGGGAGAAGTCCACCTTGTCGGCGGCCTTCTGCTCGTCGGTGTAGCCGGAGTAGTCAGCGTGCCAGTACCAGCCGTCGAAGGTGTAGCCATCGCGGGTGGGAGCCGCGGGCTGGCGCATAATGCCGTCGGAGCCGGCAACGCCCTGCATGGTATCGTTGCCGTCAGCGAACTGGCCACCGTTAGCAGCGTACAGGACATTGATTTCGCCCTGGTTCTTCACCCACTGGGCATACATCGTTGCATGAGGCTTGGTAACCGGCTGAGTGAAATCGACCTTGTTCTGCTCTTTCTGCTCTTCGGTGAGGACGCTCAAGTCGGAAACCCAATACCAGCCGGCGAAGGTGTAGCCATCGCGGGTGGGAGCCGCGGGCTGGCGCATCATGCCGTCAGAGTCGGTGAGGCCCTGCTGAACTTCTTGACCGTCAAAGAACTTGCCGCCATTGGCAACATACAGAACGTCGGTCTCGTTCTGTACCGTTTTCTGCTCGTCGGCCTTGTAGTACACATAAAGCGTGCTGATGCCCTCCAGGGAGGAGGTCATGTTCACTTCTTGTTCGCTGGTCGCTACGCCTGAAACAACCTTCGTGGGGGTATACCCTTCGAAGCTCTTAACGCAATCTGCAACGCTGCTGTCTGCGGTAACGTCAATCGTGGTGGTTACGCTGGAGCCATCACGTTCGCCGCCCTGGAAGAAGCTTACAACCTCAACACTCTGAGCCTGAACCTCTGCGTTCTTTTCCCATGCAGCAAACCAGCTGCCTGCCTTGGCGGAAGAAGGATCGAGCTTGTAATACTGCTGATAATTCTCAGGAATGCCATCCATGTCGGACTGAGAGTACCAACCCTTGAAAGTAAAGCCCGCACGAGTAGGCGTAGGAGCATTGATGCTTCCGTCCTCGTTTGCCTTAATGGTTACTCCAGTGCTGCCATCGGTGAACTGTCCACCATTTGCCGAAAACGAAAGCTCGGCCTGGGTAGACTGCTCAGAAGTAGCTCCCTCGCTATTCTCATCGGCGTCATCGGCCAATGCTACTGCAGGCACGCTACCAAGAGCAAGCGTCAAGCTCAGGCTTGCCGCAATTGCTTTCTTAGAACGCAAATCCTTCATTTATTCTCCTTTTCTCACTGCATTAGCCCGCGTCTTTACGCGTCAGACTAGTTATCCTTTTTATGCATTTGCTATTTAAAGGCAGTTTGAAAAGGATCCGTTGCGCAACATTAGTTACCGATTTGCTTTGTGCACAACATGCGCAACTGAGAGGTTTACCCGTTAAAACTATTCAGAGATAATGGCATTGACCTCGTATTTCTGAGCTAGAATATAAATTACACGCAGATAGTAACCGTTTTTATCGTTTTAACTTGCAGCGAAATTGCGCTCCGGACAAGGATATAGATGCACACGCCGAGCTCCTATATGTATTCTGATCTACGCAGCTTTGGCGGCATCACCAATAAAGAAGCTGCAAGCGAGCTCCTTGCCGATCGAATTCCGTGTGGCAACGGTGCGCCCCGCGATCGAATTAATGAAAGAACTTTTTTATCAAGGCAGATCGTCCACGCAACCCCAAGCCAGGTACATCCTGAGTTTTTTGGCGACTTTCATCAAAGCGCCCAAATAATAACAAGCGAAATCGTTTCCAATTTAGCTAAACCCTGTGCGTACCACGAGGTTATAGAACACTACGGTGGTGTAGCGGCAAAGGAAATGGGAGCTCTTCTCAGGCACTATTCCCTTGATGGAAATCTGTATGCTAACGCTATTCGCAGAATCAACGCATCACCTATGTCGGAAACATCCGATAAGGCCGTGCTTTTGGTGATGATGTTTCTGACTACTGGATGCCTCGCAGATCCCGAAATTGCGGCAAGAACAACGCACAGTTTCATGGAGAAGAAGCTTTCATTCACATTTTCAACGCTTCAGCCAACACTAGCGCAACCAAAGCACACAACCAAATCCGCCGGCAGACCCATAAAACTTGGGCTAATCAGGATCGATAACGAGGTTGCGTGCTCTCCTATATACCCTCTCTCTACCTCCGAGGAAGGAACCACTATCGGGCTCTTGGCAACAGGTAGCAACAGCATCAATGATGTCGATATCGATGTTTCCAGAAAACATCTTCGCGTTTTCAAAGACGGAAGCGCCTGGTACGCTCAGGGGCTAGGATCGACAAACGGCACTACTCTAATTTCAGGAGCTGATAAATCTATCACTGAGATAGAACCGCGAGGATCTGCTAATAAAAAGTACCCCCCCCCGTCAAAATCAGCCATGGTGACACACTCTGTCTAGGCAAAACAACGAGGTTTCTTGTTCTGAAAATTGCCGATTAATAGTTAACTGGCTACATGGGCCCATTACCTTGTTGCGCAACATTCAAGGCTCATCAGATTGCAGTATTGATCAATCACACTGTATGAAAGAAGGGCAGTTTTGGATTCAGTTGACCCATGCTTCGGGTTCAATAACCAATTAGAACAACGAGTATCTATTCTCTCCCTGGACTCCTTTACGCCAGCTTTCGTGGACCCAAACTGCACAAAGGAAGAAACGAGTCGTCGTTTTCTAACATTTTTCCTGGAAAATGAAGCCCCATATTCCAACAGCATGGTTATGCGCAAAGCCTACAACACGCTCAATGAATGCGTCGCGCTGAAATCCCCTTTGTTCCACGAAGACGGCATTAAGGAAATCAAATACAAGGAAACCTCTCAAGAAGCGCTGCAAAGATACGAAGAAGTTCAAACACTGCTTACCATGGAAGAATTTCGCAGTTCATTGGCGGTTTCACATTTAAAGGGTTTTCCCCGCATATTTGGGCTAGGGAACGCCAAGGGCAAGCCAATTATCGTCAGAGAGTATGTTGAAGGGGTCACGCTGGCAGCAACAATAGACTTACTTCCCCATGTAGACCTTGATGCGTGTATTGGGATCGAGCCCATTGCGGTTGCCGCAATTGCCAAAGCGGTCCTAAAAATACTCCTCAATGCCAAATCGCTTAAGGGTGCCTTCGTGCACCGCGATCTATCACCGCGCAATATCATTATCAGAACAGAAAGAGCAAGCCTTCAGCAACAAGTAGACTCCTGCTGCTTTGATATATGCCTCGTTGACCTGGGAAGCGCTTCGTACATTGAAACAGATTCCCCGTTTACCACCACTCAATATGGCATCTGGCGTTACGGAACAATTGAGTATGCCCCACCTGAAATGCTCACCCGCGATGTAGAGGGCATTGAAGAACTTCGGCATTCAGAGACGATCGATACCTATGCTCTCTGCAGCATAATGCATTTGCTGCTCACGCTAGAAACCCCGTACCAACTTGCTTCGAGGATCAATGATTCGCCTTACTTGGTTAAGACGAAAGAAGAGCCGAAAATAGACCCAAGCGTTCCTGTATGCAAATTGCTGAAGCTTGCTGATCGGGGAATCAAGGCGAACCAAGAAGAGCGCTTCAGCATCAGGGAACTATACAAAGAGCTATGCCAGCTCGTCTAAGCGGTATAGCAACACTTAACTAGATAAATTTGGATAACGGACCGGGATCGACCCGGTCCGTTTAACTATTAGCACGTTTAATGAAAAGACAGCGCAAGAAATAATTAGTTGTGCGACGGAGGCGAAGCGGCGGCAGCAAAGATGCTCGCGATGCTGCCAACGCCGGCCATCGCGAGCATCATTCATTGCCCACCAGTCTGTGAGGAGGCGATGTTCGACTCGTCGGCACCACCGTCAGCGGCTTCCTAGCCTGCGTCATCCTCGTTGTTGGCGGAGTTCTCAGCGGCAGGCTGGCCCATAGAGCAGAAGGCGTAATAGGTCACACACCGTCCGAGTCTTCGTCTGCGATTGCCATGCAATAAAAAAGCCGAGGCAAATAACCTCGGCTAAAATCTATGGTGGGCGTTACCGGGATTGAACCGATGACCCCTTCCGTGTGAAGGAAGTGCTCTCCCGCTGAGCTAAACGCCCGAAATAAAAATGCCACGCGAAAGCGTGGCATGTAATTAATGGTGGGAGATACAGGATTTGAACCTGTGACCGTTTGCTTGTAAGGCAACTGCGCTCCCGCTGCGCCAATCTCCCATATGTCACGATCAAAGATTATCCCAGATTCTATACAGAATTTCAAGATAATTTTCAACCACTGAGATACATCTCAGATTTGCTTGGGTCAAATGCCCTGCATGAGCGGAACGGCCTATCCTCCCACGGACTGCACCGCAGTACTTTCG